>VFQU01000059.1_pt1 | contig 169812 bp, 157 predicted proteins | sample 3512311 | NCBI WGS metagenome assembly VFQU01 (sample SAMN10412377, study PRJNA504923) | tailings metagenome | isolation source: Relicate 3 Philex TSF3 active mining site | place: Philippines: Tuba, Benguet | collected 2017-08-29 | reverse complement strand
GCGAGCAATGTCGCATTCAAATCGGCTTTGCGCAATTAGTGTTAACAGGCCCTAAGCGGCTTGAGTTCGTGGTCAGTGGGGAGGGCTTTGGCACCGGCCCCAGCGCCGCGACCCTGTACATGGATACCGCCAGCGATGCGGAGTTGCTGAGACGCTTGGCTTGGATTCTGGGCGTTTGCGCGCTGGCTGGCGCGGTGATCGTTTCTGCCGGCAGTTCGTGGATGGTTCGTCAGGCCATGGCGCCCTTGCACGGGCTGGTGCAGCAGTTGCGGCATCTGCGAGCCGACCGCTTGGACATGCGTCTGGACGGCTCGCTGCAGCCCGAAGAACTGCAACCTGTCATTGCGCAGTTCAACGAACTTTTGGATCGGCTGGACAGGGCCTATCGGCAACTGGAGGCCTTCAATGCCGATGTGGCACATGAACTCAACACGCCGCTGTCGGTGCTCATCGGCAGCTGTCAGCTCGGGCTGCAGCGCACGCGCAGCATTGACGAGCTGCGCGAGATCCTGGCCCGCAACTTGGAAGACTTGGATCGCATGGCTGGCATCGTCCGAGACATGCTGTTTCTGGCCAAGGCCGACCAGGGCGGGCGGATTCGCCAAGGTGCAGCCGTATCGCTGCGGCAGATTGCACTAGAGGTGGTTGACTTTCACGACGCTGCTCTGCAAGAAGCCGGCGTTCAGGTTGTGGTCATCGGCGATGCACAGATCGTGCTGGATACGGGCCTGATGCGACGCGCCTTGTCCAACCTCCTCAGCAATGCAACCCGCTACGCCGAGGGCGGCTCAAGCATCTACATCCGGATTGAGACCGCCGGCAGCGACGAGTGGGCGGTTGCGGTGGAGAACCAGGGCCCAGTCATTTCGGCGGCCGAGCTACGCCGGATCTTTGAACGCTTCTACCGAGCTGACCACGCCCGCTCCCGAAGCGACGTCAACCACGGGCTCGGTCTGGCTATCGTCGATGCGATTGCAAGCATGCATGGGGGTCGAACCTTCGCGTATTCCAATGCGGGGCGCACACAGGTCGGCATGTACCTGCCCCAGGCCCATCGGGCGCTGGAGCAGATACATACCGGGTCCCCCTCATGAGCGCTGATGGGCAACGCTCAGTTGGCTGGGTAGCGAGGCTCGCTGTTGTGCCTCGCTTGTTGTGAGCGGACTGTGTCGCAAGCCCGATCAGAACCGATGGCGAACGCCGAGCGCCATCACCGACGGATCGGCGCCGGGCGCGCTGGCGGCTGGGGTCACGCTGGTGCTCGACGAGTTAAGCCCAAAGCGACCGCTGGCGTTATTGCTCAGCCGCGCGTAGGAGGCGTAGACATTGGTGCGCCGCGACAACTCGTAGGAGTAGGTCGCGGCAAGCGCCGTCCCCTTTGCGCCCCCCTCCAATCGGTTGGACTGGACGTTGCCGAACAGGCGCCCCTTGCCCAGCCCGATCGAAGCGCCGATGTTGAACTGCTCGAACTTGTTGCCGACACCACTGGGGTCGGCGACCAGGTAATTGCCCTTTACATCGACATCACCGATGCCGTAGCCAAAGCCCAGCGCGTACTCCTTGTCTTTGAGCCCGTTGAGACGCTCGACGTCGTGATATCCACCGCCGGCGTACAGACGTCCGGCATTGAACTCGACGGCGCCGCCCAACACTCGGGTTGCGCCGCTGGCGCCCTCGCTGGGGCTTGCGGCGATGCTTGCCCTCAGCCCGTTGAAGCGCGGCGTCACGTAGGTGACGGAGTTGCTCAGCCGGCGGGTCAGTCGATTGCTTGCGAATGCGCCAAGGTTCGTGCCAAAGAAGCCCTGGCCCATGATGTCGGCCGCACCGGCAACGGCCGCAATCGGTGCGTACTCGCGGCCCAGCATCAAGGCGCCGAAGCCTCCCTCCAGCCCGACCACGGCACGCCGACCGAAGAAAGCGGAATCCGCCGCGCCGGTGTCCAGCGAGACGCCAGATTCAAGATTGAACACGGCCTTGAGGCCCGCGCCAAGGTCTTCGCTACCGCGAAACCCGAGCCGGCTGCTCGACTGGTTGCCGGAGTTCAGCACCTTGCGGCTGCCGCGTCCTGGCTCACCGGTGTCTTCCAGCGCAACCGCCGCATCAACGATGCCGTACAGGGTCACGCTGCTTTGCGCTTGGGCGCCGAACGGCAGCGCCACCAGCAGGGGACAAGCTACCAACCATCTCTTCGTCATAAAAACTCCATGGAAGACGGGAACAATGAAAAGCCTCGTGGGCGGGAACCTGACGAGGCTCAATGCGGGTGTTCAAGGAAGCAACATCCGCACATCGATCTTTCGTTCGACGTTTCTGGCTTCCTGGTGCGGCCAACTCATGGTTGGCTCAGTGCTGCTCACGGATTGGTCACCAGCGATCAGTTCCGCTCGTACACGCTGGGACTCACGTACACCATCAGCTTCTCGACGGCGAAGCCGGTCGGGGCAATCTTGCGCAGGTCGACGGCTCGGTGGTTGGCGACGTCAAAGCGCCAGCTGAAGCTCTTGTCGCCACTGCGGAAGGTGACGGTGTCACCGCAGTTGACATTGATGGCGCGCGTGCTCTTCACATCGACCATCTGCGTGGCGACTTCCGTGCTGCTGGGCACGCCATACCACGAGCGCCCGTTGGCAAAAGTCTCCGGCTTAGAAGCCAGCACTGGCGACGTGCTCACCAATGCTGCGACCGCAACGGCAGTGATGGTCAATGACTTGATGACGGACATGGTGCTCTCCTTCGTTGAGCGCAGGGCTCTGACAACCAGAGCGCAACACTGCTTCAACACGGAGCTCACTCTAGAAATCGGGCCTCGACAGGCGTCCGTCACTCACATGACAAATTTGTCATCTCGGGGCCTCTCCGCCACCGCGCACCGAGAGCTTGACCTTGTAGCGGCTTCAGGGATTGAAATCACGGCATGAACCAAGATCATCACCCCAAGTCCGAGCCTGGCAGCTGCTGCAGCAAAGCGAGCGAATCACCTGCACATGACATTGCGACGAGTGCAGGCATCTTCGATGGCACGGTCTGGCGTATCGCCAACATGGACTGCGCCAGCGAGGAGTCCGAGATCCGCAACGCCCTTGCACCGATTGCCGGTATCGGTAGCCTTCGCTTCGATCTGGGCCGGCGGACCTTGGCGCTATCCGGCGACGCGGCCAGCATTGCAGCTGCTGAGGTGGCCATCAAGAAGGCCGGCTTTGAGCCACTTCAGCTGGCTGCCGCCGATGCACAGGCGCGGCAGGACGCGAACGCTCACGCAGCCGACGAGCACGGCAGCCTGAGCTCTGGCATGGCGCGCCTCGGGCTGGCGTTGGCCCTGGCCATTGCAGCCGAGTTGTTGGAGTTCTTTGCACCGGCCGCGCTGTCCTTCGACATCGCCAAGATGGCCCTTGCCGCGTTTGCGATCTGGCTCGCTGGCTTCGGCACTTACAAGAAGGGCCTGTACGCGCTGCGTGCCCGCCGCCTGAACATCAATGCCCTGATGACCGTGGCGGTCACCGGCGCCTTTCTCATCGGCCAGTGGCCAGAGGCCGCGATGGTGATGGCTCTCTACGCGTTCGCCGAGCTGATCGAGGCGCGCGCGGTTGATCGTGCACGCAATGCCATCAAAAGCCTGATGGCACTGGCTCCCGAAGATGCCGAGGTTCAGCAGGCCGACGGTAGTTGGCAGCGCTTGGCAGCCAGGAGCGTGCCAGTTGGCTCCATCGTGCGCGTGCGCCCTGGGGAGCGCATCCCGCTGGACGGTGTCGTCAGTGCAGGCCAGGGTGCGGTGGACCAGTCCGCCGTCACCGGTGAAAGCATCCCGGTGGACAAGGAGCCGGGCGACGAGGTGTTTGCCAGCACGGTCAACCAGGCCGCGGCGCTGGAGATCCGGACCACCGCTCCGGCCAGCGACACGTTGCTGGCCCGCATCATCCGAGCCGTTGAGGAAGCCCAAGGCAGCCGCGCACCAACTCAGCGTCTTGTGGATCGCTTTGCCGCCGTCTATACGCCGACGATCTTTGTGCTGGCCTTGTTGGTGGCCACGCTGACGCCCTGGTTGATGGACTGGACCTGGATGCAGGCGGTCTACAAGGCTCTGGTGCTGCTGGTCATTGCCTGCCCTTGCGCCTTGGTCATCTCGACGCCAGTCACCGTGGTCAGCGGCCTGGCGGCGGCGGCGCGGCGGGGCGTGCTCATCAAGGGCGGCGCCTACCTGGAGGAGGCGCGCAAACTCAAGGTGGTGGCGCTCGACAAGACCGGGACCCTGACCGAGGGCAGGCCGCGGTTGGTGGCCTTCGAGCCGGTCGCAGCCTCTGCCGATGTGGCGCCGCTTCAGAGCTGGGCCAAGGCGCTGGCGTCGCGCTCCGATCACCCGGTGTCCAAAGCCATCGCGGCCGGGCTTGAGGTCCACGAGCTGGCGGTGGACGCCTTCGCTGCCCAGCCTGGCCGTGGCGTTCAGGGGCTGGTGGATCAGCGAGCACTGAAGCTCGCTAATCACCGCTGGGTGGAGGAGCTGGGCCTGTGCAGCGCGGCGCTAGAGGCGCGGCTGAAGCAGCATGAGCTGCAGGGCAGATCGGTGACCCTTTTGGTATCAGATGACCAGGTGCTGGCCTTGATAGCAGTTGCCGACCGCATCAAGCCGAGTTCACGCCGCGCCGTTGAGCGCCTAAGGGAGCTCGGTGTGCTGCCGGTGATGCTGACCGGCGACAACCTGCTGACCGCCCAGGCGGTGGGCAAGGAGGCCGGCATCAGCGAGATCCGCGGGCCCTTGCTGCCCGATGAGAAGCTCAAGGCCATCGACGAGCTCCGAGCCGGCTACGGTCTGTCGGCGATGACCGGCGACGGCATCAACGATGCCCCGGCGCTGGCCAGGTCCGACATCGGCTTTGCGATGGGTGGCGCGGGAACGCACACCGCGATGGAGGCGGCCGACATCGTCATCATGAACGACGATCTGCAGCGCGTGCCCGAGACCATTCAGCTGTCACGCCGCACCCATGCGATCCTGCTGCAGAACATCGGCCTGGCGCTGGGCATCAAGGCGGTCTTCCTGGTGCTGGCGGTGTTCGGCAACGCCACCATGTGGATGGCGGTCTTTGCCGACATGGGGGCTAGCCTGCTGGTGGTTGGCAACGGGCTTCGGCTGCTCAGAGGCGGCAAGCCGACCTAGCCTTGATCGAGCCGGCCAAGCAGCTTCCGCCAATTGGCCGGCAAATCCTCGGGCTGCGGATCAGGTTCGGCTCCTGAGAGGTGGGCGCCGGCCCGGCGAGCCGGACTTTCAAGCTTGCCGCTGAGGCAAGGTCAAGCAGTGCGGCCTCTTTGGCTGCTCGATCAGTACTTGACCTCGCCACCACCGCAAGCCTTAGGCTTCAGCTACCCATCCACCACTCCCTGGAGTTCATCGTGATCGAGTTCAAGTTGCCCGACATGACCTGTGCAAATTGCGCCGGCATGGTTTCTCAGACCCTGAAGCTGGTCGACCCCAGTTGCAGGATCGACATTGATATGGCGTATCACACAGTCAAGGTGCAGAGCGCCGAGGACCACAAGGAACTTGCGCAGGCGCTGAGCGAAGCCGGCTATCCGCCGGCCTGAGCCAGATCACCCCGACAGGTCAAGCATCAGCGCGACGGCGCCTGGGCTTGACCTTCCCTTCATGGCAAGGTTCACACTTCGCCCATTGCCCGCAGCCAGGAGCCGCCATGTCCCGACTTCTCAACATCAGCGAGGCCGCCACCGCGGCCGGCGTGTCGACCAAGATGATTCGGCACTACGAACAGATCGGCCTGATCTCCCCTGCCGCCCGCACCGATGCCGGCTACCGCCAGTACTCGGAGCGTGATGTCTCCATCCTGCGCTTCGTGCGCCAGTCGCGTCTGCTGGGCTTCTCCATGGAGCAGATCGGCGAGCTGATGAGCCTGTGGACCAACCGCGGCCGCAGCAGCCGCGAGGTCAAGGCCATCGCCCAAGGGCATCTGCAGACCATCGAGGAAAAGCTGCGCGAGATGCAGCAGATGCAGGTGCAGTTGCAACGCCTGGTGTCGGCCTGCCACGGTGACGAGCATCCGGACTGCGCGATCCTCGACGAACTCGCGGTGCGCAGCTCTGTCGTTCCGCAGCACACGGAACGCCCGGTCAAGAGCAAGTCCAAGAAGACCGATCAGGCCTGCCACCAGCAGCGATCCGAAAGCCCCGCCCATGTCGACCTGATGGCCTGGACGCGCAGCGTGGCGCAAGCGCCGGCCGAAGTCGATGCGAAGCACCGTTGATCGCGAGACGAATGCCCGAAACGCCCGCCCTGCGGGCCGTCGTTTCTCATATGACAGAACCGTCATCTGCACGACCGCTTCTCGTCCAGCGCCGATTTCTAGAGTGATCTCCGTGAAGCAGACAGCGAGTGCCGCGATCCCCGCAGCAGCTGTGCTTCAAGAAGGAGATCAGCATGTCCAGCATCAAGTCCCTCAGCATCGTCGCCCTCCTCTTCGGCGCCTATCTCGCCACGCCGGCCGCCCTCGCCGCGGCGCAAGCCGAGACCTTCGCCAACGGCCGTTCCTGGTACGGCGTGCCGAACAACCCGGAGGTGGCATCGCGGGTGGTCGATGTGAACAGCACCGACGCGATCAACATCGAGTGCGGCGAGACCGTGACCTTCCGCAATGGCGACAAGAGCTTCACCTGGCGCTTCGATGTCGCGAACCACCGCGCGGTCGACATCCGCAAGGTCGCGCCCGCGAGCTTCGCGAGCAAGAAGCTGATGGTCTACGTCAGCCCCAACGACTTCGAACGCAACTGAGCCGGCTGAGCCAGCGCCTCAGCGAATCGTCGGCGCGCCGCTCGGCAGCAGAAGGCCAATCGTGGTGATGCCGTCGGCCGAGCGTGCGAAGGTCTGCCCTCCATGCATGCGTGCGATGGCCGCCACGATGGCCAGCCCCAGGCCATGGTGGGCGCCGCCGTCCCGGCGCGAGCTGTCGGCGCGGTAGAAGCGCTCGAAGATGCGGCCCAGCTCTCGCTCGGCAAGCGCATCGCCCTGGTTCTCCACGGCCAGCGAGTAGCGCCGCCCTGGCGCGCCGGCGATGCGCACGACGATCTGGCTGCCGGGCCGAGCATGACGGATCGCGTTGCTCAGCAGATTGCTCAGGGCCCGTTGCAGCAGACCCGGATCGCCGCTCACCACGGCATGACCGTCGATACGCGCCTGCAGGCCGGCCTCTTGCAAGACCGCCTCATGGAAATCAAGGACCTCGCGGCTGAGCACCGCCAGGTCGACCACGCTCTCCTGCGAAACGCGGTTGCCGCGATCGGCCTTGGCAAGGAACAGCATGTCGCGCACGATGGCTGTCATCCGGTCCAGGTCCTCCAGATTGGCGGCCAGGATCTCGCGCAGCTCTTCCGATGAGCGTGAGCGCTGCAGGCCGAGCTGGCAGCTGCTGACCAGCATGGCCAGCGGCGTGTTGAGCTCATGGGCAACGTCGGCGTTGAAGGCCTCCAGGTGCTGGTAGGCGCTGTCCAGGCGCAGCAGCAGCGCGTTGAACTGCTCGACCAGGGGCTGGAGCTCCAGGGGCTGGGCACTGCCATCCAGGTGTTCGCGCAGGTCTTCCGCCTGCAGCGCCTGCACCTGGCGGATCAGCAGCTGGAGTGGCGACATCGCACGGCGCACCAGCAAGGCACTCCCCAGCGAGGCCAGCACGGCGCCCGCAACGGCGGCCACGGCCAGGATCCAGGCCAGCCGGCGCAGCAACAGCGCGTCGGGGGCGGTGTCCATGTAGAGCGTGGCCGATCCCGGCGTTGCGCCAGGCGCTTCGGCTTCGATGCCGAAGTCGATGCGCTTGATCGGATGTTCGCTGCGGTCCGGCGACACCCCTGCCGAGAACAGCCGGCCGTCCGGCAGGCGGATCACCAGCCCCAGCTCTTCATGGCCGATCAGGAATTCGTTCAGCGTGTGCACCAGCTCTCCGGATGAGGGCAGCACCGCGGCCTTACCGAGCATGTGCCGCACCACCGCCTTCTTCTCGACCAAGGTGGCATCCTGACGTTCGGCGAGCGTCAAGGCGGCGGCCGCGTAGACAAGCGCGCAGACCACTCCGAGCACCACGAAGGCCTGCAGCGCCAACCAGATCGACAGCTTGCGGGTCAGCGAATGGGGCGATGCCACGCGGTTCATGCGTCGCGCTCCTCCAGCACATAGCCCATGCCCCGCACGGTGTGCAGCAGCGGCTTGCCGAAGGGAGCATCCAGCTTCGCCCGCAGCCGGCGGATCGCCACCTCCACGACATTCGTCTCGCTATCGAAGTTCATGTCCCAGACCAAGGAGGCAAGTTCGGTCCGCGACAGCACCTGGCCCTGGCGGCTGAGCAGCAGCGCCAGCAGCTTGAACTCCTTCGCGCTGAGTTCGATGCGCTGCCCGGCGCGCTGTGCTCGGCGGCGCAACAGGTCGAGCTCCAGATCCCCCAGCTGCAGCTGGGTGCTGTCGCTGGTGGCGGTCGCGCCATGGCTGCGTCGCAGCAGCGCCTGGACGCGCGCGAGCAGCTCGGGAAACGCGAAGGGCTTCACCAGGTAGTCGTCGGCCCCTGCCTGCAGACCGCTGACCCGGTCCTCGACCTGGGAGCGTGCGGTCAGCATCAGCACCGGCGTCTGCTTGGAGTTTCTGAAGGCCTTCAGCAACGCCACACCGTCGATGCCGGGCAGCATCCGATCGAGAACAAGCAAGTCGTGGTCGCCCTCCATCGCCAGATGCAGACCATCGACGCCGTCGTTGGCCACCTCCACCGAGTAACCCGCCTCAGTGAGCCCTTGCTGCAGGTAGCGGGCCAGCCGCAGCTCGTCCTCGATGACCAGCAGCTTGCCGCTCATGGCAGTGCCTCCGCCGAAGCTGATTCGAGCGAAGACGACGCCGTCCTGCGAGCGGGTCCGCGCATCAAGAGATAGGCCGCCGGGATCACGAACAAGGACAGCAGCGGCGCCGTGACCATGCCGCCCAGCATCGGCGCCGCGATGCGGCTCATCACCTCGGACCCGGTGCCGCTGCCCCAGACGATGGGCACGAGGCCGGCGAGGATCACCGCCACGGTCATGGCCTTCGGGCGCACGCGCAGCACGGCGCCGACGCGGATCGCGTCCAGCAATTCCGTCCAGGTGGGCGGCCGGTCGCCCTGAACCCGCTCGGCCAGCGCCTGCTTCAGGTAGATCAGCATGACCACGCCGAACTCGGCGGACACCCCCGCCAGCGCGATGAAACCGACTCCGGTGGCGATCGACAGGTTGTAGCCCAGCAGGTGCAGGAACCAGACGCCGCCGGTCAGCGCGAACGGCAGCGTGGCCATGATCAGCATGGCTTCGTCCAGCCGGGAGAAGGTCAGATAGAGCAACACAAAGATGATCAGCAAGGTCGCAGGCACGACCAGCTTGAGCCTGGCGTTGGCGCGCTCCAAGTATTCGAACTGCCCGGAGTAAGCGATGCTAATGCCGGGTTCCAGCTGCACTTGGCTGTTCACCGCGCGGCGCAGGTCTTCCGCCACCGCCTGCAGGTCGCGCCCGCGCACATCCACATAGACCCAGCCTGATGGCCGCGCGTTCTCGCTCTTCAGCATGGGGGGCCCGTCCTGGACGCTGATGCTGGCGACGCTGCTGAGCGTGATCTGCTGACCGGTCGGCGTGAGGATGGGCAACTGCTGCAGGCGCTGGGGCGAGTCGCGCCACTCCCGTGGGTAGCGCAGACTGATCGGGAAGCGCGCCAGGCCCTCGACGGTCTCGCCGATGTTTTCGCCACCCACCGCGCCGGCGATCAGCTCCTGCAGGTCGGCGACGTTCAGGCCGTACCGGGCGGCGGCATCGCGGGCTATCTGCACATCGATGTAGCGGCCGCCGGTGAGGCGCTCGGCCAGCGCCGAGCTGACGCCGGGCACCGTCTTGGCCAGCTGCTCGACCTGGCTGGCCATGCGGTCGATGGCGGCCAGGTTGCTGCCCGTGACCTTGACGCCGATCGGGCTCTTGATGCCGGTGGCCAGCATGTCGATGCGGTTGCGGATCGGCGGGATCCAGATATTGGCGAGTCCCGGGATCTTCACCGCCTGGTCGAGTTCCTCGATCAGACGCTCCGGCGTCATGCCGGGCCTCCACTGCTCGCGCGGCTTCAGCTTCACCGTGGTCTCGAACATCTCCAGCGGCGCCGGGTCGGTCGCGGTCTCGGCGCGGCCGGCCTTGCCGAACACGCGCTCGACCTCAGGCACGGTCTTGATCATGCGATTGCTGATCTGCAGCAGCTCGCTAGCGCGCTGCGCCGACAGCCCAGGCAAGGCCGAGGGCATGTAGAGCAGATCGCCTTCGTCGAGCGCCGGCAGGAACTCGCCGCCCAGGCGCGCCAGTGGGTAGGCGCTGCTGAGCAGCGTGAGCATGGCCAACACCAGGGTCAGCTTGGGCCAGCGCAGCACCCATTCCAGGCTGGGCCGGTAGACAGCGATCAGCGCGCGGGTGATCGGGTTGCGCTGTTCGTCGGGAATGCGCCCGCGGATCCAGTAGCCCATCAGCACCGGGATCAGCGTCACCGACAGGCCGGCCGCGGCCGCCATCGCGTAGGTCTTGGTGAACGCCAGCGGGCCGAACAGCCGCCCTTCCTGCGCCTCCAGCGTGAACACCGGGATGAAGGACAGCGTGATGATCAGCAAGGAAAAGAACAAGGCTGGCCCGACTTCCTCGGCCGCCTCGGTGATCACTTCCCAGCGCTCCTTACCGATCAAAGGAGTGTCCGGATGGCTGTGCTGCCAAGCTTCGAGCTTCTTATGCGCGTTCTCGATCATCACCACCGCCGCGTCGACCATCGCGCCGATGGCGATCGCGATACCGCCCAGCGACATGATGTTGGCGTTGATGCCTTGGTAGCGCATGACCAGGAAGGCGGCCAGGATGCCCAGCGGCAGCGAGATGATGGCCACCAGGGCCGAGCGCAGATGCCAGAGGAAGAGTACGCAGACTGCGGCGACGACGAGGAACTCTTCGCCCAGCTTGAAACCCAGGTTGCGGATCGCCCGCTCGATCAGCGCGCTGCGGTCGTAGGTGGTGACGATCTCCACCCCCTTGGGCAGGCTGGCCTGCAGCTCGGCCAGCTTGGCGCGCACCGCGGCAATCGTGGTCTGCGCGTTCTTGCCGGAGCGCAGCACGACGATGCCGCCGGTCACTTCGCCCTCGCCGTCCAGCTCGGCAATGCCGCGGCGCATCTCGGGGCCGAGCTGCACGGTGGCGACATCGCCCAGGCGCACAGGCACACCGCCCCGCAGCGCCAGCGGCACGGCGCGGAAATCGGCCAGGGTCTTCAGATAACCGCTGGCGCGCACCATGTACTCGGCGCCGGCCAGCTCCAGCACCGAACCGCCGGTCTCCTGGTTCGCGCGCTGCAGGGCCTCGCGCACCTCCATCTGCGTGATCCCCTGCGCCGCGAGCTTCAGCGGGTCGAGCACCACCTGGTACTGCTTGACCATGCCGCCGACGGTGGCCACCTCGGCGACATCGGGCAGGCTCTTCAGCTCGTATTTCAGGAACCAGTCCTGCAAGGCGCGCAGCTGCGAAAGATCGTTGTTGCCGCTGCGGTCGACGAGCGCGTACTGGTAGATCCAGCCGACTCCGGTGGCGTCGGGTCCGAGCGCCGCCTTGGCGGTGGCCGGCAGCCGGCCCTGCACCTGGTTCAGGTACTCCAGCACCCGCGAGCGCGCCCAATAGAGGTCGGTGCCGTCCTCGAACAGCACGTAGACGAAGGAGTCGCCGAAGAAGGAGAAGCCGCGCACCGTCTTGGCCCCCGGCACCGACATCATGGTCGTGGCCAGCGGGTAGGTCACCTGGTTCTCGACGATCTGCGGCGCCTGGCCCGGGTAGCTTGTCCTGATGATGACCTGCACATCGGACAGATCGGGCAAGGCGTCGACCGGCGTCGTGCGCAGCGCCCACAGTCCCCAGGCCGTCAGCATCAGCGTGGCGAGCAGGACCAGGAAGCGGTTGACGACCGACCAGCGGATCAGGCGGGCGATCATCGCGAGGCTCCCGAAGCGGCCGAATGTCCGGTATGGAGCGCAGTCGAGTCGATGGGCTCAGCGGCGGTGATCACATAGTCATCGCCCCGCTGCATGAAGCTGAAGCGCAGTCGCTGACCGGTCTTCAGCCCCTTGGCCAGCGCAGGTTCAGCGAGCTTAAAGCCCATCGTCATCGCCGGCCACTTCAAGGCCGGCACCGCCTCGTGCTTCAGCGTGAGCTCATCCCCCACCACGGCCTCGACCACGCCATTCGTGCTGTGGCTGCTGGTGGCGGCGTTCGGCGCCGGCTGCAGGCCGCGCAGGCTGGCCTCCGAGTCGATCAGGAACTGCGCCGAGGCCAGCACCTGCTGCCCGGCCTGCAGGCCGCTGCGCACCACCAGTTGGTCGTCGATCTCCTGGCCGAGCTCCAGCTCGACCGGCCGGTAGCGACCGGACTCCTCGGCCACATAGGCCAGCGCGCGCCGGCCGGTACGGATGACCGCCTCGCTCGGCACCAGCAGTTGCTGCTCCGCCGCGGACTGAAGCCGAACTGCCAGGCTCATGCCCTCGCGCAGCCGCAGCCCGGGATTGGGCAACTCCAGGCGCACGCGCAGGGTCCTGGCCTCGGCGCTGGCCTGCGGCAGGATGGCGCTGACCACCGCGCGGCGCGGCTGGGCCTCGCCGGGCAATAGCAGCTCGGCCGGCTGGCCGACGCGCAGCAGCGAGCCTTGCGCCTGCGGCACCGCGGCCTCCACCCAGACCGTGGCCAGTCCGTTGACACGGGCCAGGCTCATGCCGGCGGTCACCGTCATGCCGGGCCGCACCATCAGTTCGGCGAGCAGGCCGGCCTGCGGCAGGCGCACCGTGGTTCGGGCCTGCACGGCGCCGCTGCGCTCCATCTGTTCGATGACAGCGTCGGTCATGCCCAGCAGGCGCAGTCGCTGCCGAGCCGCCTGGCGCAGGGGCTCGTCCTTCAGCGCCTTTACCGCCAGGTACTCGCGCTGCGCGCCCTCCCACTCGGGCAGCAGCAGTTCCGCCAGCGGCGTGCCGGCGGCGACCACGTCACCGGGTGCCAGCGGGTAGACGCGCTCGACGAAGCCGTTGCTTCGCGCCTGCACGATGCTGATGTCGCGCTCGTTGAGCTGCACGGTGCCCAGCACCTCGATGCTGCTGGCGATGCTGCGCTGCTCCACGGTGGCGAGCCGCAGGCCCAGGGACTGCTGCGCCTGGGGCGAGACGGCAACACCACCCTCCTGCGCCTCATCGGCGTAGCGCGGCACCAGCTGCATGTCCATGAAGGGCGACTTGCCGGGCTTGTCGAACTTCTGCGTCGGCACCATCGGGTCGTACCAGTAAAGGACCTTGCGATCCGCGGTGGATGGAGATGGCGCTGTGGCGGCATCGGGCTGGTTGCGACTGGCCAACTGGTAGCCGCCCGCCACGCCGATGGCGACCAGGCTCAGGCCCAGCACCGAACGAAAAAACAGCTTGTTCATGGCCATCACTCCAGGATCAGGGTTTCGAGCTGCGCGCGCAGCGCATCCCGCGCCGCCAGCAGCTCGATCTCGCGCAGACGCGCTTCCAGCACCGCGGCTCGGGCGCCGAGCAGCTCGGGCAGGCTGCTTCGGCCCGCCTGGTAGCTGCTCAGGCTCAGCTCGGCGCGCTGCCTGGCCAGGGGCAAAACCTGCTGCGACTGACGCTCGATCTGCCGTGTCAGCGTGGCCTGCTCGGCCAGTTGCTCATCCAGCGACTGCAGCAGCCGGCGCTGCATCTCCTGGCGCTCCTGTTCGACGCGCTCGAGCTCGCGCTGCTTGCTCGACAGCTGGGGCTGCAGCCGGCTCTTGCGGTCCCAGGGCAGCGCGAAGCTGAGTTGGAACGACAGCATGTCGCCCCATTGGCGGCCCCGGCGGTTGTAGGCCAGCTCCCAGGACCAGTCGCCGCGGTCCTCGGCATCGACCTCCCGCAACTCGGCCTGGGCCATGCGCTGCATGGCCGGGAACGCAGCCAGCTCGCCGTGGCGGAGCCAGCGCTCGCGCAAGGCCTCAGGGTCGCGCTCGGGCAGCGGCGCAAGGGCGGCCAGGGGCTCGGCGGCCCGTTCGCCGAGCCAGCGGCGCAGCGCCGCACGCGCCTTGGCGATGTCGCGCTGCGTCTCGTCCTCGCGGTCGGTCAGCATCAAGCGCTCCTGGCGGGCCATCAGCAGATCGGCGGCCATCGCCGACCCGCCGGCGACCAGGGCCGGCAGGCTGTCGATCAGGCGCTGGTTCTCGGCCAGCAGCTCGGCCAGCAGCGCGAGTCGCTGCTCGCCGCGCTGCACCGCCTGCCAGGCCAGCCGCAGTTCCAGGCGCAATTGCCGGCGCTGCAGCTCCCAGCCTGCCTGATCGCGTTCGGCCCGCGCCTCCGCGCCTTGCCGGCGCGCGTCGCGCAGGTCCTGGTTGGGGACATCCTGCATCAGCGCCAGTCGCTGCATGGTCATGAAGTCCCGCGACAGGCTCCAGCGGTCCATGCCGCTGATGGGCAGGTTCTCGACACCGACCGCGAGTCGGGGAGCGGGCAATTGGTGCGCGCCCTCGGCCTGGTGGCGGGCGGCGGCCATCGCGGAAGCCTGGGCGGCGAGGCCGGGGCTCTGGCGTTCGGCCAGCGCAATGGCTTCCTCAAACTCCAGGGCATGAACGGCGGGCGAGCCGACCAGCAGGCAGGCCAGGCCCAGGGCGCGCCACCAAGGCGCGCGGCAAGTAAGACGGGAAATCATGAGGTCCTCGGAATCGTGGGCTGACGGAAGCCCGGACGCAGCAAAGGCGTCCGGCGCGGCGTCAGCGCATCAATTCCTGAAGACCTGCAGCGAGAGAAATAAGGGCGGCGACCAGGCGTGCGCCAGTGCGACCTCACCCAGCGCATACAGCGGCCTGGTCAGCCGCGGCGCCAGCACCGGCAGCGCATGACTCAGGCAGAGCGCGGCGGCCTGCAGCAGCGGCTGATCAAGCGACGAGGGCGTCGTCGGCGTGGACGGGTCGGGCTGGCAATGCGCCGCGCACAGCGGTGTCAGCGCGGGGTCCATGTCGACCGCCTGACCATGGCAATCCGGCATGGCCGGGACCGCAACGACCGCCGGCTGCTCGGCCGGCGGGCTCAGCAGCGGACAGGCATAGGCCGCCACCGCGAGCTGCAAGCCCAGCAGGGTAAGCACCAGCGCGCCGACGACAGGTCGGAGCCAGTGCTGGATCAGGCGACGGAACCAGGCCATGGGTGCGAGCCTACCTTGAACCGGCGCCGGGGCCTTGCCCTGCATCAAGCTTGGCGCTCATCGCGCTGCCCGCAGCCGCATCGCATTGACGATCACCGACACCGAGCTCAGGCTCATGGCCAGCGCGGCAATCAGCGGCGACAGCAGCCAACCGGTGAACGGATACAGCAGGCCGGCGGCCAGCGGCACGCCGAGCGCGTTGTAGACAAAGGCAAAGCCCAGGTTCTGCCGCATATTGGCGATGGTCGCCTGCGACAGGCGACGCGCATGCGCGATGCCGCGCAGATCGCCCTTCACCAGGGTCACGCCGGCGCTGTTCATCGCCACATCGGTGCCGGTGCCCATGGCGATGCCGACATCGGCCTGGGCCAGCGCCGGCGCGTCGTTGATGCCGTCGCCGGCCATCGCCACGACATGGCCCTGGGCCTGCAGGCGCCGCACCAGCTCCAGCTTGTCGGCCGGCTTGACCTCGCCATGCACCTCGTCGATGCCCAGACGGGCGCCGACGGCGCGGGCGGTGGTCCAGCCATCGCCGGTGGCCATCACGACCTTCAGCCCGGCGGCGCGCAGAGTGGCAAGCGCATCCGGCGTGCTTTCCTTGACCGGGTCCGAGACGGCCAGCAGGCCGAGCAGGCGGCCCGGCTCGGCCAGGTACATGACGCTGGCCCCGCTGGCGCGGAAGGCCTCGGCCTCGCTCAGCAGGCTGCCCACGTCGACACCGGCCTGCGCCATCAGCGCGGTATTGCCGAGCAGCAGCGGGCGACCCTGCACCGCGCCCCGCACGCCGATGCCTGAGCTGGACTCGAAGCTGTCCGGTTCGATCAAGCTCAGCCCCTTGGCCTTGGCCGCCGTCACGATGGCCGCGGCCAGCGGATGTTCGCTGCCCTGGTCCAGGCTGGCCGCCAGGCGCAGCACCTCGCCGGGCGCGACGCCCGCCGCGCCGACGGCCCGCTCGAAGCTCGGCCTGCCCTCGGTCAGCGTGCCGGTCTTGTCGACGATCAGCGTGTCGACCTCGCGGAGACGTTCGATCGCCGCAGCGTCGCGGAACAGCACGCCCAGGCCAGCGGCGCGGCCGGTGGCCACCATGATCGACATCGGCGTGGCCAGGCCCAGCGCACAGGGGCAGGCAATGATCAGCACCGCCACTGCATTGATCAGGCCGTAGACCCAGCTGGGCTGCGGACCGAACAAACCCCAGGCGAAAAAGGTCAGGACCGCGATGGCCACCACGGCGACGACGAAGTAGCCGGCGACCCGATCGGCCAGGCGTTGCATCGGCGCCTTGGAGCGCTGCGCCTGCGCGACCATCTGCACGATCTGCGCCAGTAGGGTCTGCGACCCGACGCGATCCGATCGCATGATCAGCGCGCCGCTGGTGTTCAGCGTCGCACCGATCAGCGCATCGCCGGCCTGCTTGCCGACCGGCAGCGGTTCGCCGGTGAGCATGGATTCGTCGACCGAGCTGCGGCCCTCGAGCACCACGCCGTCCACCGGCACCTTCTCGCCGGGGCGCACGCGCAGGCGGTCGCCGACATGCACATGGGTCAGCGGCACGTCGGCCTCGCTGCCGTCAGCTTCAATACGCCGCGCCGTCTTCGGCGCCAGGCCGAGCAGGGACTTGATGGCTGCCGAGGTCTGCGAGCGCGCCTTCAGCTCCAGCAGCTGACCGAGCAGGGTCAGCGAGATGATCACCGCCGCCGCCTCGAAGTAGACCGCCACCCGGCCCATGGCCTGGAAGCTGGCCGGAAACACATCGGGCACTACGGTGGCAGCCAGGCTGTAGACAAAGGCGGCGCCGGTGCCCAGGCCGATCAGGGTCCACATATTCGGGCTGCGCTGGCGCAGCGAGTCCCAGCCGCGGCTGAAGAAGGGCCAACCGGCCCAGAGCACGATGGGCAGCGAGAGCACGAGTTCGATCCAGCTCTGCGTCGCCATGGAGAACCAGCCGAAGCGATGCCCCCACATCGCCAGCACGGTGACCACGACGGTGAAGGGCAGGCTCCACCAGAAGCGCCGGCTGAAGTCCTTCAGCTCCGGGTTCTCCTCCTCGTCCAGCGAGGGCATCAGCGGCTCCAGCGTCATGCCGCATTTCGGGCAACTGCCGGGGTGGTCCTGTCGCACCTCGGGATGCATCGGGCAGGTGTAGACCGTGCCCGGCGCTACCGCGGTCGCCGCCTGAGGCTGCGGGGCGTGATGCCGGTGGGGTTGCTCGTGATGATGGGCGTGATGCGCATGGGCCGAGTGATCGTGCCCGCGCTCTGCTACCGAGTCGCCATGCCTGTCCATCACCCTGCTCCTTGCGCTGCGATGCCGCGCACTGTGGAGCTTGCCACGGCGGGAAGGTCAAGGACTCTCATTGGCGGCTCATGATGGGCAGGAAGCGCGGCGTGCGTTCCGCGTAGCGGCGGTAGGCCTCGCCAAAGCGGGCTTCCATCTCCCGCTCCTCGGATCGGGCCAGCCGACCGTACATCAGCAGCAGCACCGGGAACATCAGTAGGGTCAGCAGGGTCGGCCACTGCAGCAGGAAGCCCAGCAGGATCAGCACGAAGGCCAGGTACTGCGGGTGGCGCAGGCGGGCATAGGGTCCGCTCAGCGCCAGTTCGCCACGACGCTGCGCGTGGTACAGCACATGCCAGGCGTTCGACAGCAGCCAGAAGCCGCCGGCGATCAGCGCATAGCTGAGCAGGTGCAGCAGTCCGAAATGCGGGTTTCCGGATTCGCCCAGCAGCGTCGACCACAGATGTCCCGACTCGTGGGAGAACAGGTCCAACCCCGGGTAGCGGGTCTGCAGCCAGCCGGCGAGCAGGTAGAGCGTCAGCGGAAAGCCGTACATCTCCACGAACAAGGCCAGCACGAAGGCCGAGAAGGCGCCGAAGCTGCGCCAGTCGCGTGTCGTCGTTGGCTTGAAGAAGCTGAACGCGAACAGGATGAAGACCGCCGAGTTCAGCAACACCAGGCCCCAGAGACCGTAGGCATTAGAGGGCGCGCTCATTGCCGCTCTCCTTTGTCGTGATCGTGGTGCCCGCCATGGTGGCCGCGGTGCATGAAGACATGCATCAGCGGGCAGGCCAGCAGGATCAGATAAGGCAAGGCGCCGAGCAAATGGGCACGGTGCTCGGCCCAGAGGTACCAGGTCGCCACGGCGCCCATGACGATGAAGGCAATCGCCGAGCGCGATCGCCAGAATGAGGGTGGCCTTGCGTCCGGGCTGGAGTTGCTGTGGTCCATGGCCGCCTCACTGCGCTTTCTCAAGCGCCATGCGGTCCATCATCATCTCCATCATGGACTGCATCATCTCCATGCGCTTCTCCATCTGCGCATGACGGTTCGCCATGTCGGACTGCCCTTGCGGCGCGGTCTTGGTCGATAGGCTGTTCATCATGCTCATGCCCTCGCGCATCAGGCGCATGTGCTCGGCCATCAGGGCTCGGCGTTCCTGGTGGCCGCGCGCCACCGTCATCTTGTTGCGCAGCTCGCGCATGCGCTGCATGTGCGAATCCATCATCGCCATGCTGATGCCCATGGCGGGCGCGCTGGCCGTGCTGCTGGCCGGTGGTGCCGAGGCCGGATGATGCGCGGCGTGTTCCGCGGCAGGGCTCTGGGCGAAAGCGATGGGCATGGCGCACAGAAGCGCCACGGCCAGGGTGGTGTTGCGATGCATGGATTGCTCCTCAAAGGAATGACCGAAGCCGCCGACGAAGGTCGTGCGACGCCTGCTCAGCGGCCGCCGACGCGGGCCGCGAGCGACGCTCTACAAGGTCAATCGGAGGAAGCGGATGCTGACCGGTGGGCTACAGCCTGGTGGCGCATGCGCCCGCCTGACGAAGCCCACGCCAGGGCCTGGCGGCTGCCAGGCCGAGAAGGCTGGCGCCAGTCCCCATGCCAGCCCCAGCCCGGTGTCGGCCGCCCATGAAGGACTCTTCAACAGCAGCGAGTCCTGCAACTCATCGCAAGCCTTGACGCAAAGCGCTTCGTCGGACGACGAGTCGCCGTGCTCATGCTGATGCGCAACTGCAGACACGCCGGGGTCAGCGTGATCCGCAGCAGCGATCTGCAGCAGACAGGCATGGGCGAAGCCCTGTACCAGCGTGAACAAGCACAGCCCGAGCAGGCAACGAGCCCAAGCGGCTCGGATGCGTGGACGGAGGAAGCGGAACATGGCGGGCTGGGGCGGATGGGTTCTGAGCCCGATGCTAGAAGAACCCCTCCGCCACGCCTTGAGCCAGATCAAGCCATCAGCGTGCGCTCACGCGGACCGAACCGGGCCTGACGTAGGTCGGCCTGTATCTGCCTGCGCCGCCAAGGACGACAAGACAGATACAGGCCGGGGCCCCCTCATGAACGCTGATGGGCAGCGTTCAGTTGGCTTTGGAGCGCGGCAACGAACTGCCTCGCTGTCCTGAACGGACTTGAGCGGACGCCTGCTCGATCAAAACCGGTGGCGAAGGCCCAGGGCCAGCACCGATGGATCGGCACCCGGCGCGCTGGCAGCCGGTGTCACGCTGGTGCTCGACGAACTCAACCCGAAACGACCGGTGCCGTTGTTGCTCATCCGTGCGTAGGACGTGTAGACGTTAGTGCGCTTGGACAACTCGTAGGAGTAGGTCACAGCCATCGCAGTCCCCTTCGCGCCCCCCTGCAACCGGTTGGACTGGATATTGCCGAACAGCCGCCCCTTGCCCAGTCCGATCGAAGCCCCGATGTTGAACTGCTCAAACTTGTTGCCTGTGCCGCTGGGATCGGCCACCAGGTAGTTGCCTTTCACGTCGATGTTGCCGACTCCATAGCCCAAGCCCAATGCGTACTCCTTGTCCTTGAGCCCATTGAGTCGCTCGACATCGTGGTATCCACCGCCAACATACAGACGGCCGGCATTGAACTCCAGCGCGCTGCCAAGCAGCCTGCTGGCACCGGCAGTCCCTTCGCTGGGGCTCGCCGCAAAGCTGGCCCGCATGCCGTTGAACCGCGGAGTGATGTAGGTGACTGAGTTGCTCAACCTCCGCGTCAAACGGCCCGTCGCAAACGCGCTCAGATTCGTACCGAAGAAGCCCTGGCCAAAGATGTCGGTTGCGCCGGCGACCGACGCGTTGGGCGAGTACTCGCGGCCGAGCATCAGGGAGCCGAACGCGCCTTCTAGACCCACTACCGCACGCCGACCAAAAAATGCGGAATCGGCCGCGCCTGTATCGACAGAAAAACCGGACTCAAGGTTGAACACCGCCTTGAGGCCCGCACCGAGATCCTCGCTGCCGCGAAAACCCAGGCGGCTGCTCGACTGGTTGCCGGAGTTCAGGACCTTGCGACTATCGCGCCCCGGCTCTCCGGTGTCTTCGAGTGCTACGGCGGCATCAATGACGCCGTACAGAGTGACGCTGCTTTGCGCGTGAGCGCCCCACGGCAACGCAAGCAACAGCGGGCAAGCTAGCAACCATCTTTTCGTCATAAAAACTCCATTGATGAAAGGGAAAATCAAAAGCTCGCAGGTGGCAGCCATAGCGAAGCTCAAGGTGTTTGCAATACGAGTACGTCGTGCAACCCTTCCATCCGGCAGCTTGAGGCTGCTCGTTCGGGTGCGCTGAAGCACTGGGGCGATCCAGTTGAATCAGCAGAAAAAGGTGTTTGCCGGCAAGCGACTGCGCCGGGCAACGCCGGCCTGGTCCGCGCGCTGGGCATTCAATCCCGTTCGTATTCGTTGGGACTGATGTAGACCGTCAGCTTGTCGACCGCGAAGTCCTTCGGCGCGATCTTGCGCAGATCAACGGCGCGGTGGTTCGCAACATCGAACCGCCAAGTGAAGCGTTTGTCGCCGCTGCGGAAAGTTACGGTGTCGCCGCAATTGACGTTGATGGCCTGAGTGCTCTTGACGTCAACCACGCGAGTGGCAAGCGCATGGTCATTGGACACACCGTACCAAGAGCGCCCGTTGGCGAAGGTTTCCGGCTTGGCGGCAAGCGCCGCTGAAGCGCCCGGCAGCGCAGCGATCAACAGGACGGATAGAGCCAGGGGCTTGGCGATGGACATGCCGACCTCCTCAGTTGGCTGCAGGGCGCCGAGTACCAGCGCGCGGAACTGCAGAACACCGGCGGGCACTCTAGGGAGCGATTTCCGACGGTCGGCCGACAGGAACATGACAAATCTGTCATCTACGAGCGCATGTCTCCCAGCTCAAGGCGGCCCTGGCAACTGTCGCGATCTCATCGAGACAACGTCGACACGTATCAGCAGGGTCTGGATTCGCTGCGCGCGGTGCGGCTGAGCACCAGCCCTTGGCAGTGCCTGATGCCGGCTGTGGTGAAGACGGCGGCTGGTTCTAGGCAGGATGCCATCGAGAGCAGCTCGCCGTACCTCAGACCAGGTCAAGCCGTCAAGGCTCGATCTTCAACACAAGGTCGAGCGAGGCGACTCCGGAAGCCTTGTTCGACCACATCCAACAATGCATCTGCTCGGCCTGGACGTTCAAGGTCTGCGCCGCCTCCTTCACCGCGCTGAGCTTGGCGGGAAACACCGTTTCCTTGCCCAGGTGGTAGTGGATGTTGAAGTTCATCGGCGCGCTGCCCAGGAAGGACCAGGCGATCTTCTGGCCCGGTTTGAGTGCGCCGCAGACCTCGACGAATTTGCCGGCCTGGATCTCGGCCTTGTGCACGAAGCGGCCGCTTGCGTCCCACTGGATGTCGACGATGTGCGACGAGGCCATCGCCGCCCCCAAGGGGGTCAGCGACAGGCCGGCACTCAGGCCCAGCATCCTGAGCCAGGCACCGGCCGCGATCACGGCTTGACCTTCAGCTCGGTGACGACGAACTTGCCGGCCTCGCTGACCACCTGGAACTGGATGCGCGTGCCGACCTGCAGCTTTTCCAGCATGGACTTATCGCGAACCTGGAAGACCATGGTCATGGCGGGCATGTCCAGGCTCTTGATGTCGGCGTGCTTGATGGTCAGCTTGCCGGCCTCGCGGTCGATCTTGCGCACCTCGCCGTCGGTCATCTCGGCGCCGGCGGCCGGCGCGCTGGCCTTGGCATGGTGCGCGCTATGGTCTTCGGCGGCGCGCAGGGCCGGGCTCAGCAGGCTGGTGGCGAGCAGGGTGGCGGCGATCAGGCTCAGGCGGGACATGGTGTTGCGCTTCATCTCATTTCCTTCCGGGGTGGTGGTTGAAAACACGGGTGCTGCCGTCGGCTTGGACGAGCAGAACGTCGTAGGGGTCTTGCTGGTTGTCGTAGTCGGGACCATCCATGCCGGGCGAGCCCAGCGGCATGCCGGGCACGGCCAGGCCCAGGGCCTTGGGTCGGGTGGCGAGCAGCTGGCGAACGTCCTGCGCCGGCACATGGCCTTCCAGCACGTAGCCGTCGACACGGGCGCTGTGGCAGGAGGCCAGCTTGGGCGGGATGCCCAGCTTGCTGCTCATGCTGCCGCGTTGTAGTTCGTTGACCTTCACGCGAAATCCAGCCGCCTCCATGTGCTTGACCCAGGCGGCACAGCACAGGCAGGTGGAGCGCTTCCAGACTTCGACCAGCGGACCGGCCGGCGGACTGGTGGCGAGGCCGCTGGCCGGCGCCAGCGCGGCCGCCAGCGCCGCGCCCATCCAGGCTCGGCGTTTCAGCTTCATTTCGCGCTCACCAGGATCTTGCCAACCATGCCGGCCTGGTAGTGGCCGGCAATCAGACAGGCGAAGTCAAACTCGCCGGCACGGTTGAAGGTCCAGACGATCTCGCCCTTCTTGCCTGGATCGACATGGGCCATATAGGGCTCGTCGTGCTCCATGCCCGGGAACTTGAGCATCAGCGCCGCGTGCTCGTCGAGTTCCTTCTTGGTGCCGATGACCATCTCATGGAGCATCTTTCCCTCGTTGACGATCACGAAGCGGATGGTCTCGCCCAACTTCACCTCGACGCGATCCGGCGTGAAGCGCATGTTGTCGGTCATCTTCAGCGTGACGGTGCGCGAGACCTTCTTCGCGTCGCCCGCGATGCCCCAGGCCTTCTGCTCCTTCTTCACCGGGCCCGCGGGTTTGCCGTGACTCTCCTTTCCATGGGCCCAGGCAGAGCCGCCGAGCACCGCGAAGGAGAGCAAAGTAGCGATAGCGATCTGTTTCATGATTTGCCTCTTGAATGGTGTGAATAGACTGGTATTCAGTGGCCGCTATGGCCACCGCTGGGCTTGCGAACCTTGAGCTCGACGTCGCTCTTCGGCCGCTGGACCAGCGGCATCAGGCCCGGGCCTTCGGACTGGAAACGAGCCGGGTTGGGCAGCTCGCCCTTGAACTCGTAGGCCACCGTGCCCTTCGGATGCTGGTACCAGCCCGGGTCGCTGTAGTCGCCCTTCTTCTGCCCCTTGCGCACCTTGACGACGCTGAACATGCCGCCCATGCCGACGGCGCCGAAGGGGCCCTGGCCGGCCATCATGGGCGCGGTGTTATCGGGCAGCGGCATGTCCATCTCGGTCATGTCCTTCATGCCGCGCTCGCCCATCACCATGTAGTCGGGGATCAGCTTGCGCACCTTGGCGGCCACGCCGCTGTGGTCGACACCGATCATGGTCGGCACATCGTGGCCCATCGCGTTCATCGTGTGATGGCTCTTGTGGCAGTGGAAGGCCCAGTCGCCCTCCTCGTCGGCGAGGAACTCGATCTGCCGCATCTGGCCCACCGCCACGTCCTCAGTGATCTCGTAACGCCGCGTGCTCTTGGGGGTGGGACCGCCGTCGGTACCGGTGACATGGAACTCATGTCCATGCAAATGGATCGGGTGGTTGGTCATCGTCAGATTGCCGATGCGGATGCGCACCTTGTCCTTGAAGCCAACAACGAGCGGGTCGATGCCCGGGAAAATGCGGCTGTTCCAGCTCCAGAGGTTGAAGTCCAGCATCGTCATGATCTTGGGCGTGGCCGAGCCCGGATCGATGTCGTAGGCATTGAGCAGGAAGCAGAAGTCGCGGTCCACCTCGTCGATCAGCGGATGCTTGCCCTTCGGGTGGGTGACCCAGAAACCCATCATGCCCATCGCCATCTGCACCATCTCGTCGGCATGCGGGTGGTACATGAAGGTGCCGGGGCGGCGCGCCACGAACTCGTAGACATAGGTCTTGCCCGGCGGAATGCCGGGCTGATTCAGCCCGGTGACGCCATCCATGCCATTGGGCAGGCGCTGACCATGCCAGTGGATGCTGGTGAGTTCACCCAGCTTGTTGGTGACGAAGAGGCGCACCCGGTCGCCCTCGACCACCTCGATGGTCGGGCCTGGGCTCTGGCCGTTGTAGCCCCAGAGATGCGCCTTGAAGCCGGGCGCCATCTCGCGCACCACGGGTTCGGCGACGAGGTGGAATTCCTTGACCCCCTTGTTCATGCGCCAGGGCAAGGTCCAGCCATTCAGCGTGACCACGGGGTTGTAGGGCCGGCCGGTTTCGGGGATTAGCGGCGGCATGGTGTCCGGCTTGTCCTGGAACACCGGCTCGGGCAAGGCCGCCATGGCCACCTTGCTGACAGCGCCCATCGAGGCGGCGGCCGTGAGGCCGCCCAGCAAAGAACGTCGATTGAAAAGCATGGGGGTTCCTTCAGTGGCCGGCGCCGGCTTCGGCGGCGGCAGGACCGGCGGATGCGGTCGGCGTTGACAGGGAGGCGCGACCGATCAGGGCCATGTCGAGATCGGCCTTGGCCAGCCAGAAATCGCGCAGCGCCTCGATGGACGCATTGACGCTGCCGATCTGCGAGCGTGCGTCGGCGAGCAGCTCGAACACGCCGATGAGCATGCCGTTGTAGCGAAGCAGCTGCTCGTCGGAGATGCGCTTCTTCAGCGGCACGATCTCGTCGCGGTGGTGGCGGGCGATGTCGTAGCTGGCACGGTAGTTGCCGTAGGCCTCGCGCACTTCCGAGCGTGCATTGATCGCCGTCGCCGCCGCCTGGTGCAGCGACTGCATATAGATGCCCTCGGCCTTGGCCGTGCGGGCACCGCCCCAGTCGAACAGCGGCAGCTCCAGGCCGACCTCCCAGCCGGTCTGGCGCGGCCCCTCGTTGGAGGTGTTGCGGACCAGGCCCAGCTCGAACACGCTGACGAAGCGGGTCACCCGCGTCAGCTGCAGGTTCTTCGCAGTCTGCTCGGCGGCCAGGCGGGCCGCCTGCACATCAAGACGCTGGGCCATCGCCTGGCGCTCGATGTCCGGCTGGTCCTTGGGCGCATCCGGCAGATCCGGCAGGCGCTCGGGCAGCTTGAAGCGGAGCTGCTCGCCCCATAGCCCCATCAGACGCGTCAGTCGTTCGCGGGATGCGCGCTGGGCCTGCTCGGCGCGCGCCAGGCCCAGCGCCGCATCGGCGTAGAAGCCCTGCTCGCGCAAGCGCATCAAGGCATTGAAGTTGCCGGCCTGCTGGAGGCGGCGAGCCAGCTCGGCGCTGGCCTCGGCGGCCTCCTGCACCTGGCGCATATAGCGCAGGCTTTCATCGGCGGCGACAGCCTGCACCCAGGCCTTGCGGGTGTCGGCGGCCAGGCTCAGCACATCCATCGCAACTTCGCGCTGGACGGACTGCAGCCGGCGTTCCTCGAGGCGGCTGACCAGTGGCAGCGTCAGCAGGCGAGCCAGGTTGAAGTGCAGGCCGCGCTCCAGCTCGATCTCATCGCCCTTGGTCATGCGGCCGAAGCTGAAGCCGGGATTGGGCAGGCGCGAGGCCTGGCTGACCTCGGCCTCGGTGATGCCAAGCTGCTGCAGCCTGGCCTGCAGGCCGCGGTTGTTGAGCAGTGCGATCTGCACCGCGGTGTCGATGGCCAGCGGTTGGCGCAGCATCTCGTCGACCTGCTTGGCAGTGCGGACCAGGTCGTCGGCAGAGCGATCGGCGGCCAGCGCCTGGCCGGTGTGCGCCTTGGTCAGAGACTGCACGCCACCAAGCGCGCTGCCAGGCTCAACCGAGGCACAGCCAGCCAGCACGGCAATGGCCAGCAGGGAAAGCGGAAGTCGGAAACGATTCATGGGTGGCACTCCTTCAACGCGGCGCATGGCCTTCATGGCCTTTGCGGCTATCGGCAGCGGGAGCTGGTTTCTGGCCCTGGGCGGCGGGAGGTGTCACGGTCGACGGTGCGTCATCCGATGCGGCCTTCTCGCGGGCATACACACGCCACCCGCCGATGCGGTTGGCTCGCTCGTTGACCTCCTGCCAGGAAGCGGTCGGAGCTTCCTGAAGAGGTTTGTATCGGGCGAGCGCGCCGGCATAGCGAACGGCCGGCACGCTAGCCTGCGGGTCGCTGGGGTCTGCCGGAGCATCCTTGGCAGGCGCCGTCTGCGCCTGGGCGGGTAGGAGCAACGCGGAAAAGATCAGGCTCAGTGCCACCCCGACGGATGGCCTGGCGACGCGGGCTGGAGAGCGCCCGTCGTTCAGGAAGTTGCGGAACATGAAGTCCTCGTTGGCGAGAGTCGATCGAGGAGCCACCGACGACACCTACCGGGTTGGCAGATGCGTGGGGTCTCGCGGTCAAGCTGGAGTCGGTTCGCGGCGCGCGCTCAGGCGCCGCCGCCAACCCGACTCAGACGAGGAAGCTTCGTGGCGGACGTTCGAGGCGGTCTGTGCCTCCGCCCAGGTCGAGCGATCGCACCTGTGCCAGTACCGTGTTGGCGTTAACTTCGGTTGCCAGGACGAAAGCCTCAGCATGAGGCGCAACCGCACCGCAACAGGGGGCGCACTGCGTGCACTTCATGTCCGCAGGCATAGCTGCCTTGACCACGGCAGTGGCTTCGGCCTGCGCTTCATCCATCACCGCCTGTGCTGCAGCCAGTGAATCGGACAACTCGGCGTGGTGATGATCCGCAGGCGTGCCCGCAGCATGCTGATGCTGCGCAACCGAGCTGCCCGAATGTTTCGGGCCGCAAACCATATAGCCGGCAGCCGCCAGCCCCTTCAGGGGCAGCGTCAGGACCAGCAAGCTGATCAGGAGCCAGCGGAGCGTTACGCGCATGTCAGCACTCTATCGCAGCTGTAGGTCGGGCGGCAGGCGACGAATTCGCGCTTTGACCGGCTGCTCCCCGCCATCGGAACTCAAACGTTTCAACGTAAGTGCGTTGAGCATCACGCTGACGCTGAGGCCATGGCGGCACCCGCCAGCATCGGGTTGAGCAAACCCATGGCGGCCAATTGGAGGCCGACGGCGGTGTAGGCAAAGGCTAGGAACAGGTTCTGACGGATCGCTTGGCAGATTCGGCGCGAAGCATCCAATGCGGCGACCACGCCGCGGGGGTCACCCCACATCAGCATGATCCAGGCAGGGGACATGGCCACATCGCACCCAGTCGCCATCGGTCGCGACCGCGCCTTCGAGCCGCTCCTGCACGTCGGTCTTCAGAGCCTGTTGAGAAGTGCCGCCCACCGATTTGTCAGAAGCCGCGGTTGGTGTTCATGAGACGCAGCGAACCATCCTCACGGGCCCGCTGCAACTCCAGCAGTACCTCTGCACGCGTCCGCCCACCAGCGGCCGGGGCCTCGAAACGGATCAGGCCTTCGCCCCTGGCTACTTGTTCTTTGGTGGTTTCCAGCCGATTCAGCGCGGCGCGGTTCGGCGTTTCAAACTCGGGCGAGTACGAGCGATTGCGGTTCATTTTGAGCATCGTCCCGTCCTTGATGGCCGCCGCGAGTTCGGCCTTGACCTCGGCGCGAGTCTTGCCTCCGGGCATTGCGTGATAGGCGCCGCTGCTTTCGGGGTTCGAGGCGGTAAATCCGTTGCTGGCGAATGCCGGGACAGCAAACGCGCTGATTGCGATAAGAGTGGCGACAGTGTGAATGCGCGACATGATGAAACTCCTTGTGCGTTGAACCGAGACGGCGAACCCTTGGGGTTTGCCGCCAAGACGCGATCGACGCGTCATGGTTTGCACTGTAGAAATCGCATCCCGACAGCTGTCGGTCCAGCAGGTTACGGATTTGTCATCTGCGAAACATCGGCGCTGATGGCTTTGCCTTGCTTCAACGACATCCATCAGGTGCCGATCAGCACTGGGTTGATAGCTGATCGGCAAGCTCCTGAAATCGGTCAAATCTTGAAGTCGTCGAAGGCCACCTGCCCGTCCTTGACGCCCAGCTCCCTGAGCATCTTGCGCGTCGCGCTGAGCATGGCCGGCGGGCCGCAAAGGTAGAAGTCGCAGGCGCCAAGGTCCAGGCCGAGCGCCAGCAGCTCCTCGCGCGCGGCGAGGTGCACCAGCTTGCCGGCATTGCCGGCGCCCCCCTGCCCCTCCTCGGAGCTCACCAGCTTCCAGTGGAAGTTGGCATGCCGGGCCGCCAGCGCCTCCATCTCGCCGACATAGGGTGCCTCGGCGACGGTTCGGGCGCCGTACCAGAAGTGCAGACGCTCCTTGGCACCGCTGGCGAGCAAGGACTGCAGCATCGCCCGCAGCGGCGCCATGCCGGCACCGCCGCCGATGAAGACCTTCTCCCGGCCACCCGATTGCAGCGCAAAGTCGCCGAACGGGCCGCTGTAGTGCACGGTGTCACCCGGCTTCAGCAGATGCATGTAGCTCGAGCCCTTGCCCGGCGGATGGTGGGCCGCACCGACCGGGGCCGGCATGAAGCGCACCAGCAGGCTGATCCGACCGTCTGTCAGCTCGACCGGACTGGACAGCGAGTAGGCACGACGCACAGTGCTTTCGTTACTCCAGCTCTCCGGCAGCCGGTAGGCCGAAGTGAGCGCGACCCGACGGCAATGCTGCAGTCGAGTGGCTCTACTGAGTGGCAGACCGGAACCTTTCGAGCTGAGAACGCGCAGCCGCTTTGCGTCTGCGCATTGCGCGCACTGCCTGACGCTGCATCATGGACCGCACTGGTAGGCTCCCTTCCACTGCCTCAATTTTCGTCGGGAGCTCGTCTATCTAGGCCTGCAGTTCTTCGCCGCTCCAGCGCCGGCCCCAGGCCGTGGCCGCCCGGGACAGAGGCCCAAGATGCGAGCGGATCTCGTCGTCAGTCATCATGGCGGTGCCGACTCCAGTCGCAACAGCGCCCACTGACCGGCACGAGGCGATGATCGCTATGGCTCGGGATTTCAGACACAGCCTCCATGAAGGGTGCGCTGCAGCAGATTGACCACCTGAGCCAGCCCATCTGGCTCATCGACAAGGTCGATCGGCCTCTTGCCCATCCCAAAGATGGGCTGGAGCAGCCAGCTCGCAAGTTGCGCGTCGCTGGGGCTCTGGAACACCTCGCGCCCGGTGCTGGCCAGCAATTCGAACTGAGGCGACATCGAGAACGCCTCGATCCGTTCCAAGAGTTCGCGCTGTTCGCGAATGAAGTTTTCGACTTCGCTGTTCATACGACCGATCAGTTCTTTCTCTGCGCCGGCACTTAAGCAGCTTCGCGACGCAGCTGACTCATCGCGCCGAAGCGCCAGACCATCCGTCGCCAAGCCCAGGTCAGCGGCTCGAAGCAGGCGCGCAAGCTGCTGAAGGCCACTCGTTTCAGCTTAGCTGAGATGACCTTCAAGACGGTTTCTCTATGCCCCCGGGGCAGGGAAGATCCCCGCCGAAGTTTTGACAACAGCTCGTTGAGTCCGTGCGCGCTGGACGCACGCGAACAACCCCGAGGCCTTGGGCTGACGAAGTAACCGCCGTAACGAGCAAATGATGGAATTTTCCTAAATCAAAAGCTTTTAGTTAAATCAAAAAATGATCGGGAGATAATTTCCGCATCAATTGCAAATCAAAGCCGAACCTGGCGCAGCCCGTGACCGTCACTCGACGGTCACGGACTTCGCCAGGTTTCTCGGTTTGTCCACATCCGTCCCCCGTGCGCAGGCGGTGTGATACGCGAGCAACTGCAGCGGCACCACGTGCAGGATGGGCGACAGCGCGCCGTAGTGCTCCGGCATGCGGATCACATGCAGGCCCTCGCCCGACTCGATGTGCGAGTCGGCATCGGCGAACACGAAGAGCTCGCCGCCGCGGGCGCGCACTTCCTGCAGATTGCTCTTCAGCTTCTCCAGCAAGGCGTCGTTCGGCGCCACGGTGACCACCGGCATCTCGGCCGTCACCAGGGCCAGCGGGCCATGCTTGAGCTCGCCGGCCGGGTAGGCCTCGGCGTGGATGTAGCTGATCTCCTTGAGCTTCAGCGCGCCCTCGAGCGCGATCGGGTAGTGCAGGCCGCGACCGAGGAACAGCGCGTTCTCCTTGCGCGCGAAGGCCTCGCTCCAGGCCACCACCTGGGGCTCCAGCGCCAACACCGCCTGCACCGCGACCGGCAGATGGCGCAAGGCCTTCAGGTGCTCGGCCTCCTGCTCGGGCGACAGAAAACCGCGCTGCTTGGCCAGCACCAGGGTGAGCAGGAACAGACCGACGAGCTGGGTGGTGAAGGCCTTGGTCGAGGCCACGCCGATCTCGGCGCCGGCGCGGGTGATGTAGGCCAGCTCGCACTCGCGCACCATCGCCGAGGTGCCGACGTTGCAGACCGTCAGCGTGTGCTGCATGCCCAGGGAGCGCGCGTGCTTCAGCGCCGCCAGGGTGTCGGCGGTTTCGCCACTTTGGCTGATGGTGACGACGAGGGTGCGCGGGTCGGGCACCGAGTCGCGGTAGCGGTATTCGCTGGCGATCTCGACGCTGGTCGGGATCTTGGCGATCGCCTCCAGCCAGTACTTGGCCGTGCTGCCGCTGTAGTAGCTGGTGCCGCAGGCCAGGATGAGCACGCGATCGACGCCGGCAAACACGGTGGCCGCGCGGGCGCCAAACAGCGCCGGGTTGAGGTCGCTGACGTCGTCGACGTTGTCCAGGGTGTCGGCGATCGCCTTGGGCTGCTCGAAGATCTCCTTCTGCATATAGTGCCGATAGGGGCCGAGCTCGGCGGCGCCGCTGTGCGCGTGCACGGTCTTGACCTCGCGCTCGACGGTCTCGAAGCGCTCGTTGGCCCCCTTGTGGGTCACCCAGTGGCGGCCGAGTTGCAGGTCGACGACGTCGCCCTCCTCCAGGTAGCAGATCTGATCGGTCACGCCGGCCAGGGCCATCGCGTCGGAGGCGAGGAAGCGCTCGCCCTCCCCGACACCCAGCACCAGCGGCGAGCCCTCGCGGGCGCCGACCACGCGCTGCGGCTCGTCGCGGTGAAAGACGGCGATCGCGTAAGCGCCCTTGAGCCGGCCGACGGCGCGCTGCACCGCCTCCAGCAGATCGCCTTCGTACAGCGAGTCGACGAGGTGGCAGATCACCTCGGTGTCGGTCTGGCTGTCGAAGCGGTAGCCGCGGGCCTGCAACTCGGCGCGCAACTCGTCGTGGTTCTCGATGATGCCGTTGTGCACCAGGGCAACGCGACCGGCGGCGTCGAGCGTCGCCCCCGGACCCTGGCTGAAGTGCGGGTGGGCGTTGCGCACCGCCGGCGCGCCATGCGTGGCCCAGCGGGTGTGGGCGATGCCGGTGCCCGAGGCAATGCCGTCCTCAGCCGCCTGCGACTGCAGCTCGGCGACCCGGCTGGTCGAACGCGCGCGGCGCAGCGCGCCGTCCTGATGAACGGCCACGCCGCAGCTGTCATAGCCGCGGTACTCCAGGCGCTTGAGGCCTTCGATGAGGATGGGGCTGATGTTCCTGCTGCTGACCGCGCCGACGATGCCACACATGCTGAGGGTCTCCTGCCGCTGAGACGGCTGTTGGAATGGCGCGCATGCTAGGCATGTCGGGATGAATCAGGTTTGCGAAATTTCCACCTTATCGACTGAATATTTCACATCCCATCGTGTGCGGCAAAATAATTCATCAAAGTAGTCTGGATGAACTTTTATGTCGCAAACCTACCCCCTGGATGCGGTGGATCTGAGGCTGCTGGCCGCCCTGCAGCAGGATTGCTCGCTCACCAACCAGGCCCTGGCCGAACGCGCCATGGTCTCCCCGGCGACCGCGCTGCGTCGTGTCAAGGCGCTCGGCGAGGCCGGCCTGATCGAGCGCCAGGTGGCGGTGCTGAATCCCGAGCGCCTGGGTGGCGGCCTGCAGGTCATCGTCGAGCTGACCTTGGATCGCCAGGGCAGCGACTGGCTGGACGCCTTCGAGGCCCATGCCCTGCCGTTTGCCGAGGTACAGCAGTGCTACCGCGTCAGCCCCGGGCCGGACTTCGTGCTGGTGCTGCAGGTCGCCGACATGGCGGCCTATGCGGAGTTGGCGCAGCGCCTGTTCACCAGCCAGGCCAATGTGCGCAACGTCAAGGCCTTCTTCAGCGTCAAGCGGGCCAAGTTCACCACCACCTTGGCACTGCCCAAGCCGGCATGAAAAAAGGCGGCCCCGCGGGGCCGCCTTGTTGCCGAGCGATGACGCTCAGGCTTGTTGCTGGCGGCGGCGCGCCACCGCACCGATCGCGGCCAGGCCGGCGAACATCAGTGCATAGGTGCCCGGCTCGGGAACCACGCCGACGCCGGTGATGCCGGTGATCCAGCCGACATGCGAGAAGGTCGCCGTCGAACCCGACAGATCGCCGTAGCTGGAGCTGTTGCTGCTCAGGCCGGTGCAGCCGCTCAGGCCGTAGTAGTTGCAGGGGTTGTTCCAGCCCCAGCTGTGCACACCCGACACCACGAAACGGTGGCCGATCGGGTCGTAAACCAGATCGGGGCCGCCGGAGTCGCCGCCGGCGATCAGCGCCTCGTAGGAGCCCAGGCCTTGGTCGCTGGTCCAGGCGTTGCCATGCATCGCCGCCAGGCGGCCCAGCACGTTCCAGGTCGCGGGGTTGAGCGCGGTGCGGTCGAAGTCGACCATGTAGGTGGCACCCGGCGCGAAGTAGGAGGCCGGCATGCCGTCGACGATGGTGCCGAAGGTCTCGCTCAGCACGTCGAAGGTGTTCCAGCCGTAATGGCCGTAATTACCGTCGTTCCAGTTCGTGCCAGCGTTGACGTCGGCCTGCTGCGTCGTGCCATAGCCCGCCATCAGGTGCACCTTGCCCACGTCGTTGGTGGTGCTGATGGTGTAGCCCTGGATGCTGGTCACGGCAGTGTCCAGCTTCAGGATGGCGATGTCGGCGCCGGTGTCCAGCTGGCCGTTCCACAGCGGGTGGATGTAGGCGTTGCCGACGGAGACGTTGCGCGTGACCTGGGCGACGCCGGCGTACCAGCCGAACTGCACCGTCATGCTGGTGAAATCGTCGGCGCAGTGCGCCGCCGTCAGCACGTACTGGCCGCCGGCCAGCAGCGAGCCCGAGCAGGCGTAGTTGCCGCCACCCGAGGTGGTGAACGACAGGCGGGCGACCGCGTCGAGCGCGCCGGCGATGGTGGTGCTGGAGCCCGGGGCGACCGACATCGCCTGGCCCGGCGCGAAACGCCAGTTGGACGGCGCCGAGGTGTTGCCGGTGGCCGGATCGACCCCACCGACCGCCATGGCCGGGTTGGAGGCCTGGGCGGCGAAAACCATCAAGAGCGCGGTGACCGAAGCGGCCAGCTTGAATGTGTTGTTCATGGCGTGATGCTTGGAAGGTAGTTGCAGGCGCGCCGGCGCGGGTGGCACCGGCGCAGCGTCACCGGGACAGATCCCGGGGCCGCCCCAGGTCGTGGAACGTGCGATCACTGTGCCATCGATGGATTGCGGCTATCCCCCCCAATCCGGCGCTAGGTTTCTCCTTAGGGGATAGACCTAGGGTGTCAGGACGACCACCGCCGCATCGGCGGATCAGGCGATGAAGATGCAGCATTCGGACGTCCAGCCGCCGACCGGCCGGGCGATCCAGCGCTTTCATGCGCCGCCAGGGAAACAAGGTTTCGCGCGCAGCCCGCACCACGATGGTGCCCGGCGGGCAGCGCGACCGACTCGGCATGGCGTCCCGCCCCCTTGAACCGGGCCGTCGACGCGCCGACTCAATCGTCTTTACGCAACAGGGCCAGGCCTTTCAGGTACTCGCCCTCGGGGAAACAGAGCGTCGTCGGGTGGTCGGGGCTGGCCTCCAGGCGCTTGACGATGCTGGCGTCAACCCCGGCATCCATGCCGGCACCGGCGACGATCTTCTGGAACAGCTCGGCGCCGATGCCACCCGAGCAGCTGTAGGTGGTCAGCAGGCCGCCTGGGGCGAGCAGTTTGAGCCCCAGGCGATTGATGTCCTTGTAGGCGCGGCTGGCGCGGTCCGCATGGGCGGCCGAGGGCGCGAACTTGGGCGGGTCGAGCACGATGGCATCAAAACACCGGCCGTCCTTGAGGAATTGGCGCAGCGTGGCATTGACGTCGGCGTCGATGGCCTGGTGGTGGGCCGGATCGAAGCCGTTGAGCAGCACATGCTCGCTGGCCCGGGCCAGCGCCGGCGCCGAGGAGTCCACGCTGATCACCTCGGTCGCGCCGCCGGCCAGCGCGGCGACCGAAAAGCCCCCCGTGTAGCTGTAGCAATTGAGCACGCGCCGGGCACCCAGGCGCCGCACCCAGTGCGCGAAGTCGGCGCGGTTGTCGCGCTGGTCCAGGTAGTAGCCGGTCTTGTGGCCCTCGGCCACGTCCAGCTTCAGGCGCCAGCTGCTCTCGGTCAGCTCGACCTCGGTGGCGCCGTCGCCGCGCAGCCAGCCCTTCACCGAAGGCAGGCCCTCGAGCTGGCGCACGCCGGAATCGCTGCGCTCGTAGAGACGGGATAGCCCCGTCGCCGCCAGCAGCGCGTCGGCGATCACCGCCTTCCAGCGCTCGGTGCCGGCGGACAGGAATTGCGCGACCAGGGTGTCGGCGTAGCGGTCGACGATGAGCCCGGGCAGGCCGTCGGCCTCGCCATGCACCAGGCGCACGCCGTTGCTGGCGATGGCCAGCCGGCTGCGCAGGCGCAGCGCAGCAGCAATGCGGCGGGCGAAGAAGGCCTCGTCGATGCGCTCCGTCTCGTCAAAGCTCCAAGCGCGCACGCGGATGCTGGAGCTCGGGCTATAGGCCGCCCAGGCGAGGAACTCGCCTTCGTGCGAGACCACGCGCACGGTTTCGCCGGCGTCGCCGCCACCCTTGGCGATCGAGCCCTGGAACACCCAGGGATGGCGGCGCAGCAGCGAGCGCTCCTTGCCGGCGCGGAGTTGGATGGTTTTCATTTTTTCTTCGCCCGCGGGTGGGCGTTGTCGTAGACCTTGGCCAGATGCTGCCAGTCCAGCCGGGTGTAGACCTGGGTCGTGCTGATGTTGGCGTGGCCGAGCAGCTCCTGCACGCCGCGCAGGTCGCCGCTGCTTTGCAGCAGGTGCGAGGCATAGCTGTGGCGCAGCATGTGCGGGTGAACATGGGTGGGCAAACCGGCCGCCTGCGCCGCCTGGGCGACGGCGGCGCGGGCCTGGCGATCGCCGAGGCGCTGGCCGCGCGCGCCGACGAACAGGGCGGGCTCACCCGGCCGGGCGAGCAGCGCGCGCTGCGACAGCCAATCCTGCAGCGCGGCCAGCGCCTGCTGGCCCAGCGGCACGCGGCGGCGCTTGCCGCCCTTGCCCAGCACCAGCAGCTCGGCGTTCTGCAGGTCGAGATGCCCGCCGACACCCCCCGCCTGCAGGTCCAGCCCGACGAGCTCGCCGACGCGCAGACCGGCGCCGTAGAGCAGCTCGATCAGGCAGCGGTCGCGCGACTGCAGCGGCTCGCCGCCCACCGGCATGGCCTCGGCCAGGCGCACCGCGTCATCGACGGCCAGGGCCTTGGGCAGGGGTCGGCCGCTCTTGGGCGCGCGCAGCCCGACGAGCGGGTCGTGGTCGATCAAACCCTGCTGCGCCAACCAGCGGTAATAGCCGCGCCAGGCACTCAGGTGCAGGGCCAGGCTGCGCGGCGCCAGGCCGCCGCCATGCAGCTGGGCGAGCAGCTCGCGTGCCGCCGGCGGGCGCAGCTGGCGCGGCGTCGTGCCGAGGGACTCGGCGCCGTCGCCCAGGCGCTGCAGCGCCGCCTCGTACAGCGCCAGGGTGCGCGGCGCCAGCCGCCGCTGCACCTGCAGCTGCTGCAGATAGGGCTGGAACTCAGGCCGCATCCGGCGCGAAGCGCTCGAGCGCGACGCTCGCCACCTCACCGACGCGCAGCAGGAACTCCAGACCCTTGTCGGCGCTGTAGCGGGTGGCATCGGGGCTGGCCAGCACGAGCAGGCCGAACACCGCGCCCGAGCTGCGGCGCAGCGGCACCAGGGCCAGCGAGGCGGCATGGCCTTCCATGCCCTCGATCCAATGCGCGGCCTCGAAGCCTTCATTGACGCCGCAGAAGGGTTCGGCCAAGCCCTCGGCGTGGCGGCGCGCCGCCTCGCTGACCGGCTTGGCCCAGCTGCCCTCGCCCTGGGCGCCGAACAGGCGCAGTGCGGTGCCCGGAATCAGGAAGGCGTCGCGCAGTTGCTGATGCAGCAGCTCGGGGTCGGTGGCCTTCATCTGCTGCAGCGTCCAGCGCTGCAACTTCTCGAAGTGACCGATGTTCTCCTGGCCGTTGCGGATCATTTCGATGATGCGCCGCTCCAAACCCTTGATGCGCTCGCGCAGCATCTGCGCCTGGCGCTCCTGCAGGCTGATGGTGCGTGCGCCCGCCGGGTGCGGGAACTGGATGGCGGCGAGCAGCTCGGCATGGCGCTCGAAAAAGGCCGGGTTGGCGGCCAGGTAGTGGGCGATGTCCTGCTCGGTGATGCCTTCGATGCTCATAACGCTATCGTTCCTTCGAAAACTGTCTCGGCCGGGCCGGTCATGAAGACCGAGGCGCCAGCCACCTTGTCATCCCATTCGATGCGCAGCAGACCACCGCGCGCCTGCACTTCGACCGACGCGTCGAACCAGCCGGCGCGGATGCCGGCGACCACCGCCGCACAGGTGCCGGTGCCGCAGGCCAGGGTCTCGCCGGCGCCGCGCTCGTAGACGCGGATGCGCGCGTGGCTGCGGTCGACGACCTCGATGAAGCCGACATTGACCGAGCGCGGAAACGCGCTGAGCGCCTGGATGCGCTCGCCGAACTCCTGCACCGGCGCGCTGTCGACATCGTCGACGCGCATCACCGCGTGCGGATTGCCCATCGACAGCACGGCCAGCCCGGCGAGCTCGGGCGCGCCGGTGTCGACAAAGGGCACGGCCGCCGGCTCGAAGCGCGGCGGCCCCATGTCGACGCGCACCCGGCCGTCGGGCTGCAGGGCCAACTCCAGCACCGCGTTGACGGTGCGCACGCGCAGCCGGCTCTTGCGGCTCAGCCCCTTGTCGACGCAGTAGCGCACGAAGCAGCGCGCGCCGTTGCCGCAGTGCTCGACCTCGGCGCCGTCGGCGCCGTTGAAGATGCGGTAGCGAAAGTCGACATCGGCGCCGTCCGCCGCCTCGATGACCAGCACCTGGTCGCAGCCGACGCCGAAGCGCCGATCGCCCAGGCGCCGGATCTGCTCGGCGCTGAGCGAAAAAGGTTCGCGGGTCGCGTCAATGACGACGAAGTCATTGCCCGCGCCCTGCATCTTGGTGAAGGCCAGGCGCATCGGTCGATTGTCGCCGTCCGTCAGTAGACGGCCGGCTGCCCTTCAGGCCGGGTCTTGAAGCGCTTGTGCACCCACAGGTATTGCGCCGGGCACTCGCGGATGCGTGCCTCCAACCAGCGGTTCAGCAAGGCGGTGTCGGCCAGCGCGTCGCCGCTCGGGAAACCCTCGATGGGCGGCGGCGCGATGACCCGATAGCCCTGGCCGCCGGGCTTCATCAGCACGATCAGCGGCAGCACCAGCATGTCCAGGCTGGCGGCCATCTTGGCCGGGGCCAGCAAGGTGCAGGCAGGCACGCCGAAGAAGGGCACAAAGGCCGAGTTGTCGCGGCCGAAATCCATGTCCGGCGCATTCACGAAGCCATAGCCCTGGCGGATCAGCTTGATGACCGGGCGGATGCCGTCGTGCCGATCAACGAAGGCATTGGTGCCGAAACGACCGCGGCCCTTCATCAGCGCCGCGTCGAAGACCGCATTGCTCTGGCGCTGGTAGACGTCGACACCGGGCTTGGACTGGCCGAGCATCAGCGCCGGCGCCGCCCAGTCCAGGCCGGCGAAATGCGGCAGCAGCCACATCACCGGCCTGTCGCTGCGCTCGGCCTGGCCGATGTCGCCCTCGAAGCTCATCAAGCGCAGCAGGCGTTCGCGCGAGGCAAACCAGAGCAGGCCTCGCTCCAGGATGGAGCGGCCCATCCAGCCGAAGTGCTCGCGGGCCAGCTGCTCGCGCTCGGCCGCCGACTTCTCGGGAAAGCAAAGCGCCAGATTGCGCAGCGCGATGTGGCGCCGCGAGCCGGCCAATCGCCACAGCATGCCACCCAGGCCGCGGCCCAGGCCGGCCAACAGCGGCAGCGGCAACCAGTGCAGCAACCAGAGCAAAGCAATGGCGGCGCGCGCGCCCAGGCGCCCCATCACAGCGCCATCTCCTGGCGGGGCTGCTTGTAGCGGTTGTAGCCCCACAAATACTGCCCCGGCGCTTCGCGGATCAAGGCCTCCATGGCCTGGTTGACCTGCAGGGTCAGCGCCGCCAGGTCGGCGGCCGGGGACGGGAACTCGCGCACATGAACGACGAAGCCGCGGCCCCAGCTGAGGCGCTCGCACCAGAGCAGCACCACGGCGGCGCCAGTCTGCTGGATCAGCTTGGCCGCCAGGGTCATCGTGTAAGCCGGCCGTCCGAAGAAGGGCGTCCACAGGCCCTGGCCCTCCGGCGGCACCTGGTCGGGCAACAGGCCGACGCACTCGCCTTTCTTCAGCGCGCGCAGCATCTGGCGCACCCCGGAAAGCTGGGCCGGCGCCGCCGACAGGTGCTGGCGATCGCGACCGGCGGCCACGAAGTCGCGCAGCCAGGCCTTGCGCGCCGGTCGGTAGAGCACGGTGATCGGCGCTCGCGCGCCGAAGCGTTCGGCATAGGCCTGCGCAGCGACCTCGAAGCAGCCCAGGTGTGGCGTCATCAACAGCAGGCCGCGACCTTGGCCCAGCGCCGCCTCGACCCGGTCGGCGCCGTCCCAGCTTGCCCGCGCGCCCAGCGGCCGGCGGCGCAACCAGAGCCAGGGGATCTCCGCCAGCATGCGGCCGGCGGCAGCCACCGCCGGCCAGGGCGAGCTGCCGGCGGCGCGAGCATGCTCGATCAGGCGCCGCCGGTAGGGCGGCGAGGCGGCGAAGGCCAGCCATCCGGCGCAAGCGCCCAGACCGTGCAGAAACCACAGTGGCAATCGAGACAGCAGGCGCAGCAGGAACATGAATGGATAATCGCGGCGTCGCCGAGTTAACACTGACAACTTGCGGGGCGACGGGGAACGTAGAGTCCCGAAACAAATGCCGCTAAAGCGTCGCCGCCACTCTGTCCCGAGACGGCAACGCAGGTTGCAACGTGAGACAGGAGTTTATTGAGTGGCTTCCAGCGATTTTCTTTTCACCTCGGAATCGGTCTCCGAAGGGCACCCCGACAAGGTCGCCGACCAGATCTCCGACGCCATCCTCGACGCGATCTTCCAGCAGGATCCGCTGAGCCGCGTGGCCGCCGAGACCCTCTGCAATACCGGCCTGGTCGTGCTCGCCGGTGAGATCACCACCAATGCGCATGTCGACTACATCCAGGTCGCGCGCGACACCATCAAGCGCATCGGCTACGACAACACCGAGTACGGCATCGACTACAAGGGCTGTGCGGTGCTGGTCGCCTACGACAAGCAATCCAACGACATCGCCCAGGGCGTCGATCGCGCCAGTGACGACTACCTGAACATCGGCGCCGGCGACCAGGGCCTGATGTTCGGCTACGCCTGCGACGAGACGCCCGAGTTGATGCCGGCGCCGATCTATTACGCGCACCGCCTGGTCGAGCGCCAGAGCCAGTTGCGCAAGGACGGCCGCCTGCCCTTCCTGCGCCCCGACGCGAAGTCCCAGGTGACGATGCGCTACGTCAACGGCAAGCCGCATTCGATCGACACCGTGGTGCTGTCGACCCAGCACGACCCCGAGATGAGCCTGGGCGACAAGATGAAGCCCGAGTTCTACGAGGCGGTCATCGAGGAGATCATCAAGCCGGTGCTGCCCAAGGAGTGGCTGCAGAACACCCGCTACCTGGTGAACCCGACCGGCCGCTTCGTGATCGGCGGTCCGCAGGGCGATTGCGGTCTGACCGGCCGCAAGATCATCGTCGACACCTATGGCGGCGCCTGTCCGCATGGTGGCGGCGCCTTCAGCGGCAAGGACCCGACCAAGGTCGACCGCTCGGCCGCCTACGCGGCGCGCTATGTGGCGAAGAACATCGTCGCCGCCGGCCTGGCGCGTCAGTGCCAGATCCAGGTCGCCTACGCGATCGGCGTCGCCCAGCCGATGAACATCACGGTCTACACCGAGGGCACCGGCGCGATCGCCGACGAGAAGATCGAGGCCCTGGTGCGCGAGCATTTCGACCTGCGACCGCGCGGCATCATCGAGATGCTGGACCTGCGCCGGCCGATCTACGAGAAGACCGCCGCCTACGGCCACTTCGGCCGCGAGGAACCCGAGTTCAGCTGGGAACGCACGGATCGGGCGAACGCGCTGCGTGCAGCGGCTGGCCTGTAAAGGCCAGCGCCCGCGCCAGCGGGTCGTTTGTCCGGACGGCGAGCAACCCGCGCAGCGGCGTGCTCGCTGGCACAAGGCGGCCGCATTGCGTGCCGCTGCCGGTCTCTAAGCATCGCTGATCAGCTCGCCGTCGCGGCGCAAGGCGCCACGCGAGACGAGCTCCTCGACCAGATCCAAGCCCCAGTCGCTCAGCGCCTGGGGCTTGTTCATTTGCAGGAACAGCGGCACGCCGGCCAGCCAATCGAGCAACTCGCTCAGCGGCTGCGCCCGCTTCTCCATCAAGTGGTACTTGATCAGCACCTTGGCCGCATAGCGCGCATGGCTGGCCGGATCGCGGCGCCAGCCCTGCAGCTTGCGCCGGGCCTGCGCGATCGCCAACGGCGGATCGAACAGCGGCCCGCCATGCCCCGGCACGACCACCTCGGGCTTCAGCATCTCGATGCGGTCGAGCACCGCCAGCGCCGCGTCGAAACCGCCCTCGCCCTGCAGCCATTCGTCGAACACCACGCCGAAGCCCTGGCCCCAGAGCGCATCGCCGGCGATCAGCACGCGGCCGTCCCAGGCCATCAGCGCATCATGGTCATGGCCGGGCGCCGCCAGCAGCTGCCAATCCCGGCCGCCGGCGCGCAACACCTCGCCGGCTGCCAAGCGCCGCTGCACGCTGAAACGCGGCAGGTACTGACCGGTCGCCGCATGGCTGAGACTGCCCTCGTCCCACTGCTCGGCGGCCTCGGCCTGTCCCTCGGGCACCCAAACGGCGGCCCCCAACTCTGCCTGGATGGCCGCATTGCCGCCGCAGTGGTCGGAGTGCAGATGGGTGTTGACGACGGCGCGCAGGCGTTCGCCGGCCAAACCCTGGCGCAACAGGGCCAGGGTCTGCGCGGCATGCAGGCCGTGAGCGCTGTCGAACAGCAGCGCTCCGTCATCGCCAGGGCCGGGCATCACCAGGGTCTGGGTCGATGACAGCCAGCCTCGATCCCAGACCTGCAATCCCGAGAGTGGGTGGGCTTTGTCTAGGCAGTTCACCGGATCATTGTGGGCGGGCTTGCCCCTATGCTTGCCCCGGCTTCACCCTGGGCCCCGCATGCACCAGCCGCAAGAGTCACTGCTTGTCATGGTGGTCGACGACGACCGCCTGCAGCGCATGCTCGCCCGCGCGGCCCTGGAGTCGCTGGGCCACCGGGTGCTGGAATGCGGCGACGCGGAAGACGCCGTCGATCTGTTCTGCGCGCGCCGGCCCGATCTGGTGCTGCTCGACGTCGAGATGCCCGGCCGCGACGGCTACTGGGTCGCCAGCCAGCTGCGCGCCGCCGAGCCCGGCGGTTGGACGCCCATCCTCTTCCTGTCCGGCCTGCAGGGCGACGACGACATCTGGCGCGGCATCGAGGCCGGCGGCGACGACTACCTGACCAAGCCGGTGACCACCCGGCTGCTCGGCGCCAAGCTTCGCGCGATGCAGCGCCTGCTCGTCATGCGCCAGAAGCTGATCGAGCGCAGCGACGAGCTGCGTGCCGCCAACGCCCAGCTCGAACAGCTGTCCACCCATGACCCGCTGACCAATCTGGCCAATCGCCGCGCGATCGACGAGCGGCTGCACCACGAGATCGCCGCCTGCCGGCGCGAGGGCCAGCCGCTGTCGGTGGCGCTGGTCGACATCGACCACTTCAAGCGCTTCAACGACGGTGCCGGCCACCTCGCCGGCGACCAATGCCTGCAACAGGTCGCCCGCCTGCTGGCCGACGCCTGCCTGCGCCCGCGCGATCTGGCCGGCCGCTACGGCGGCGAGGAGTTCGCGCTGATCCTGCCGTTGACGCCGCTGTCGGGCGCCATGACCTACGCACGCGGCCTGCTGCGCGCGCTCAAGCAGTTGCAGCTGCCCCACCCGGATTCGCCGCTTGGCGCCTATGTGACCCTGTCCGGCGGCCTGACCACCTGCGTGCCCGACGAGACGACCAATGCCGAGGGCCTGCTGCTGCGTGCCGACGACGCGCTCTACCAGGCCAAGGCCAAAGGGCGCAACCGCTTCTTCAGCTACGAGATGCAGCTCGACACCCACGAGCAGCACGCGCGCAACTCACGGTACTGAAGCGTCCTCAGCCGAGTTGCAGCTGGCCTTGGACACGACGCGCCTTCGTCGGCCCGCGGTCCTCGATGACCTGCAACACACTGCTCCCGACCATCAGGCGCACGCCGCCATGCAGGCTGCGCTGCACCTCGATGCAGGCCTGGTCGCTGAGTTCGAGCTGAGCGGCCAGCTCGATGGCCTCGGCGTCGAGCGCAGCGAGCGACTGTTCGCAGGCCTGCAGGGTGCGCTCGGCCTTGTCGCGCAGCTCCGCCGGGCCGCCACCCGGCTGCTGGGCCAGATAGGTCTGCAGCTGCTGAAGCTTGGCGCGCTCGGCCTCGCGCTGCTGCCGGCTGTCGCGAAGCTGGGCCAAGCGCGCGTCGATGAAGGGGTTGATGCCGACCTGAACCTCGGTCGGATCGCCCCAGGCATCGCCCAGCACCGGCGAGCTGACCAGTCGATGCGCCGCGGTACGGCCGCCGACCAGGCTGCCGCTGGCGCCGATGCGCACCGCCTGACCGGCCAGCACCTGGCTGTCGCGGATGCCGGCTTCGGCGCGGACCTCGCCGCCGGCCTCGATATCCGCGTGCTCGATGAAGCGGGCCTGGACATCGCCCTTGCAGCGCACCTGCGCCGTGGCCTTCGCGCCGCCATGCTCGGCCCGGCCGATGATGCCGCCCTTGACGATCAGGTGACCGCCAAGCTCCAGGTCGGCGGCCTCGACCGTGCCGTCGACGAACACATCGCCGCTGACGCGCAGCTGCATGCCGGCACGGACATCGCCCTTCACATGCACGCTGCCGTCGAAGCGGATATTGCCCGACTGCAGGTTGACGTCCTGCACCTCGACCCGGGGGTTCACGCTGACCCCCCGCGGCCCCGGCGACGGCAGGCCGGCGATGGTGGCGATCAGCAGATCGGGATCCTGCGGCGAAGGCGCGGCGCCGCTCACTGCGTCGAAGGGCAGGTCCGCCTGCTCGCGCGGCGCGATCGGCGCGCCGCCGACATCGATGCCCGGCCGGCCGGGGCGGGCCGGATGGCGGCGCATCAGCGGAGCCCCGGGGTCGACGACGATCAGCGCGCCGTACTCCCGGTAGTCGACCGGCGCGCGTTCGTCATCGCCGGCCGTGCCGGGCTGGCGCAGCAGAACCTCGAAGCGCGTCGGCGTGCCGGGCTCAGGCTCTCGCCCCTCGGCCACCAACCAGTCTTCGCAGCGGCCGAGGGCCAGCGCCTCCCGAAGCGCCGCCTCGCGAACGCCGTAGACGATGCCTTGTTCGCTCAGCGCACCGAGCAACTGCGCCAACGTGGCCGGCGCGCCGCCGCGCGGAGCTTCCAGGCGCAGCCAGACACGCAGGCCATCGGCACTGCGGGTGAACGCGATGCGGGCGTCCTCACAGAGGCCGATGGGCATCGCCTCGACCGCCCCCAGCGGGCATCGCGCCAGGAAAGCGTCGACCGCGGCCTCGTCAAGCAGCGCATCGCCAAGCTGCTGGTCGACGAGCGCCTGCTGCAGTTCAGCCGGCGTGGGCGGCGGGTTGAGCGCTGCCGGGCAGCTGGCGACGATCTGCCGCGTGGAGCCATCGCGCCGCAGCTGCAAAGGGCTGGAAGCTGGATCCATCGACGCCTTTCCGTGGCAAGGTCGACAGCTTGCTCCCTGTGCGAGCTCGCCGGCAAGTCGCCGTTGCGCGGCCACCGCAGAACGCATGCATCGGGGGCGGGCGGCGGGACTGGCCACAATGCAAGGCCTTCCGAGTCGCCCGCCCGATGACCGACCTGCGCCTGCCCGATCTGCGCCGCTACGCCGTGGCGCGCAGCCTGTTCGCGCCGACCAGCCTGATGGATGCCGTGGAGCGCCTGGGCGGCTTCGTGCAGGCCGATCCCTTGCGCGCACCGGCACGCGCCCAGGACCTGCTGCTCCGCCACCGGGTGAAGGGCTACCGGGCCGGCGACCTGGAGCGCCGCTACCCCAAGCTGCCGCTGCAGGAGGACTTCTTCATCAACTACGGCTTCGTCACGCCGCAGCTTCGCGCGCTGATGCACCCGCGCACGGCGCGCCGGGTCTGGGACCCGGCGCGCTGGAAGCTGGCCAAGGCGGTGCTCGCCGAGGTCGAGCGACTCGGCGAGGCGCATCCGTCGGATGTCGACGCGGCGCTGGGCCATGGCAGCGTGAAGAACTGGTTCGGCGGCAACAGCCGGCTCAGCACCGAACTGCTCGACGGCCTGCATTACCGCGGCCTGCTGGACGTGGTGCGCCGCGACAGCGGCACCCGCTGCTATGCGATCGCGGCGCCCTGGCCCGAACCCGGCGACCCGCAGGCGGCGATGGACGCGATGGCCGATGCGCTGGTGCGCAAGTACGCACCGCTGCCGGCCGGCAGCCTGTCGACCCTGGTGTCGATGCTCCAAAGCGCCGCCTACCAATGGGTGGACCTGCGCAAGACCACGCTGGCGCGTGCCAAGGCGCGCCTGGCTCATGCACGGGTCGACGGCGTCGACTGGTATTGGCCGGCTGACGAGGACCCGCTGAACGACGGCAAGGGCTGGCGCATCCCGTCCAAGGTCCGCCTGCTCGCGCCCTTCGACCCGCTGGTCTGGACGCGGCGACGCTTCGAGTGCTTCTTCGGCTGGACCTACAAGTTCGAGGCCTACACGCCGGCCGCTCAGCGCGTGCGCGGGCATTACGCGCTGCCGCTGCTCTGGCGCGACCGGGTCATCGGCTGGGGCAATCTGAAGATCGTCGGCGGGCGGCTGCAACACGAACTCGGCTTCGTCGACGGCCGGCCGCGCGAGCCGGCGTTCGAGCGCGCCCTGGAGGCCGAACTGGTGGCGATGGCAGGGTTTCTCGGCCTTCCCGCATAATTCGGGTCATCCCGAGGAGCGCTGCAACCGTCCATTCGCTGACGGCCAGGCTCGGGACCCGCGGCTCGCATCGCGGTTGGCAACGGCGCTCATCCCCCTTCACCGGCGTGGATGAGCCCCTTCGCGCCGGATCTCATCTGGAGTTCCGCCATGTTGACCAGCAGCCGTCCCCTCGCCTCAGACCAGTACCACATCGCCGACCTGTCGCTCGCCGACTGGGGCCGCAAGGAAATCACCATCGCCGAGGGCGAGATGCCGGCGCTGATGGCGATCCGCAAGGAACTCGCCGCCACGCAGCCTTTGAAGGGCGCGCGCGTCACCGGCAGCCTGCACATGACCATCCAGACCGCGGTGCTGGTCGAGACCCTGCAGGCGCTTGGAGCGGAAGTGCGCTGGGCCAGCTGCAACATCTTCTCGACCCAGGACCATGCGGCCGCCGCCCTGGTCGCCGCCGGCACCCCGGTGTTCGCCTACAAGGGCGAGACCCTGGAGGACTACTGGGACTACACGCACCGCATCTTCGAGTTCGGCGCCGCGGGCACCGCGGGCGAAGGCCCGAACATGATCCTCGACGACGGCGGCGACGCGACCCTGCTGCTGCACCTGGGCCAGAAGGCCGAGAAGGACCCGTCGGTGCTGGCCAACCCGGGCAGCGAGGAAGAGCGCATCCTCTTTGCCGCCATCAAGGCCAAGCTGGCCGTGGACCCGGGCTGGTACCGCCGCAAGAGCGCCGAGATCATCGGCGTGACCGAGGAGACGACGACCGGCGTGCACCGCCTGAACGAGATGTCGGCCAAGGGCCAGCTGCTGTTCCGCGCCATCAACGTCAACGACAGCGTCACGAAGAGCAAGTTCGACAACCTCTACGGCTGCCGTGAGAGCCTGGTCGACGGCATCAAGCGCGCCACCGACGTGATGGTCGCCGGCAAGATCGCCGTGGTCGCCGGCTATGGCGACGTCGGTAAGGGCTCGGCCCAGGCGCTGCGCGCGCTGTCGGCCCAGGTCTGGGTGACCGAGATCGATCCGATCTGCGCGCTGCAGGCGGCGATGGAGGGCTACCGCGTGGTGACCATGGACTGGGCGGCCGACAAGGCCGACATCTTCGTCACCGCCACCGGCAACAAGGACGTCATCACCCGCGCCCACATGGAGCGCATGAAGAACAACGCCATCGTCTGCAACATCGGTCATTTCGACAACGAGATCGACGTCGCCGGCCTGGAAGGCTGCACCTGGGAAGAGATCAAGCCCCAGGTCGACCACGTGATCTTCCCCGACGGCCACCGCATCATCATGCTGGCCAAGGGCCGCCTGGTGAACCTTGGCTGCGGCACCGGCCACCCGTCCTACGTGATGAGCTCGTCCTTCGCCAACCAGACCCTGGCCCAGGTCGAGCTGTACGCGCACCAGGACAAGTACCAGGTCGGCAAGGTCTACGTGCTGCCCAAGCACCTGGACGAGAAGGTCGCCCGCCTGCAGCTGACGACGCTGAACGCCGAGCTGACCGAGCTGAGCGATGCGCAGGCTGCCTACATCGGCGTGAGCAAGCAAGGCCCGTTCAAGAACGACACGTATCGCTACTGATGGCCTTGACGACCCGCGCCGACCAGTTGCTGGTGCAGCGCGGCCTGGCGCCGTCGCGATCGGCCGCCCAGCGGCTGATCGCGGCCGGCAGCGTGCAGTGGCTGGGGCCTCAAGGCTGGGCCGCCCCGAAGAAGGCCGGCGACGAACTGCCCTCGGCCTGCGAGCTGCGCGTGAACGACGACGCCGAGACCCGTTGGGTGTCGCGCGCCGGCCTCAAGCTGGAGGGCGCGCTGGCGCGCACCGGGCTGTCGCTTGACGGCCTTCGCGTGCTCGATGTCGGCCAAAGCACCGGCGGCTTTTCCGAGGTCTGCCTGCGGGCGGGTGCCGCCCAGGTCGTCGGCGTCGACGTGGGGCATGGCCAGCTGCACCCGCGGCTGCGCGGCGAGCCCAGGCTGCGCTGCATCGAGAACCTCAACGCCCGCGAGCTGACGCTGGACGCCGTGGGCGGTGAGCGCTTCGACCTCGCCGTGGCCGACCTCAGCTTCATTTCGCTGACCCTGGTGCTGCCGGCGTTTCAAGCGCTGGCCGACCAGTTCCTGCTCCTCGTCAAGCCGCAGTTCGAGCTGCAACCGGCCGACATCGGCAAGGGCGGCTTGGTGAAAGACGAGGCCGCCTATCCGCGGGTCGAGGCCAAACTGCGCGAGGCGGCCGCCGCCCTCGGCCTGAACGTGCGCGACTACTTCGACTCTTCAATAGCCGGCGGTGACGGCAACCGCGAGTTCTTCATCTGGATCGCCCCATGACGACCCCCGTCAGCATCGAATTCTTCCCGCCCAACACCCCGGCCGGCCACGACAAGCTGCTGAACCAGGTGGTGCCGGCGCTGCAGGCGCTCAAGCCCGAGTACTTCAGCGTCACCTATGGCGCCGGTGGCGCCACCCGCGACAAGACCCTGGCCACGGTGAAGGCGATCGCGGCGGCCGGCCATGAGGCGGCACCGCATCTGAGCTGCGTCGGCTCGAGCAAGGCCGAGATCGCCGGGATCCTCGCCGGCTACCGCGCGCAAGGCATCCATCGCGTCGTCGCCTTGCGCGGCGACCTGCCCTCGGGCACCGCCTCCTTGGGCGAGTTCCGCTACGCCAACGAGCTGGTCGCCTTCATCCGCGAGACGCAAGGTCCGGACTGGCAGATCGAGGTCGCCGCCTACCCGGAGACGCATCCGCAGTCGCGCTACGCGGCCAAGGATCTGCAGCATTTCGCCGCCAAGATGAAGGCCGGCGCGAGCAGCGCGATCACGCAGTTCTTCTTCAACCCCGAGGCCTACTTCCACTTCGTCGCCGAGGCGCGCAAGGCCGGCGTCGAGCAGCCCATCGTGCCGGGCATCATGCCCTTCCACAACTACCACCGCATCGCGCAGTTCGCGCAACGCGACGGCATCGACATCCCGCGCTGGGTGGCGCTGAAGATGGAAGGCTATCTGGACGACGCCGCCTCGATCCGCGCCTTCGGCCTGGATGTGGTGACGCGGCTCTGCGAACGCCTGATCGAAGGCGGCGCCCCCGGCCTGCATTTCTATGCGCTGAACCAGAGCGAGCTGGTGCTGGAGATCGGCAGGCGACTGGGCCTGCACAGCGGCAATCGCTCAGCGGCTTGAGCGTTTGGCGGCCGATGCGCAAAAGAGATCGCATCGCCGCGTAAAGAAGCGCAAACAAGACCCCGGGCAAGGGGCTGACCAAGGTCATGGTGAGCCGGCGGCCCGCACACTGCCGCGGCCATGAACCAGACCCGCCTCGCCCCGCTGATCCCCGCCCTGTTGATGGGCGTCGCCCAGGCCCAGACCCCGCCGCCTGCGCCAGCCCCGGCGCCGCAGCAACTCGACAAGGTCGAGGTCAGCGGCAAGTCCACCGACGACAGCAAGCGCCGCAACGCGACGGCGAGCAAGATCATCATCAGCCGCGACGAGCTGCTGCGCTTCGGCGACAGCAATCTGATCGATCTGATGCGCCGCCTGCCCGGCGTCACGCCGACCGGCAGACCCGGTCGCGGCGGCGGCATCGCGATGCGCGGCATGGGCGGTGGCTTCACGCAGATCCTCGTCGACGGCGAGCGCATGCCGCCCGGCTTCTCGCTGGACCAGATCCCGCCGGACCAGATCGAGCGCATCGAGATCCAGCGCTCGCCGACCGCCGAGACCGGCGCGCGCGCCGTGGCCGGCAGCATCAACATCGTGTTGCGCGAGCCGCTCACGCGCAAGCTCAACGAGTTGCGCGCGCAGATCGGTGGCGACCATGGCGAGCCGCAGGCCAACTTCGCCTGGACGCGCAACGACAGCCTGGGCACGAACCTCAATTACTCGCTGACCCTGGCCGCCAACGCGCGCCGCCAGGCCGACGAGACCTTCAGCCGCACCGAGCGCAGCCTCAATGGCCTGCCCATCGAATCCCGCTCCAGCGAGTCCTACAGCCTCAACGAGCGCAAGGGACTCAACCTCAACGGCCGATTGCAATGGAAGCTCGCCGACGGCGAGTCGCTGATGCTGATGCCCTTCGCGGTGCTCGGCGAGGGCGAGGGCGAGTCCTTCAGCCTGCAGAGCGGCGAACCGCGCTACACCCGGGTCGACAGCCGCAGCGAAGGCCGCCAGCGCATGCTGCGCCTGAACGGCCAGTACCAGAACCGGCTGGGCGAGTACACCCGCCTGGACCTGCGTTTTGGCGGCGGCCGGGGCCAGTTCGACAACGACAGCGAACGCCGCGAGAGCGGCGGCGCGCAGAACCGCCTGGAGCAGGTCGCGACGCGCAGCCGCAACGACAACCTGACGCTGAACGCCAAGCTCAGCCACCAGACCGCGGCCGAGCACAGCTGGGTCAGCGGCGCCGAGCTCGAGACCGGCAAGAGCAGCAGCGATCGCGTGCAGCTCAGCAACGGCGTGCCGCAGACCGGCATCGGCGAGTTCGGCGAAAACTTGAGCGCGCGCACCAAGCGCTTTGCCGCCTACACCCAGGACGAATGGCAGGCGACGCCGAACTGGTCGCTGCATGGCGGTCTGCGCTACGAGCAGATCGAAAGCAGGGGCGACCGCGGCGATGGACCGGTGGCCAATACCTCCAAGGTCTGGAGCCCCCTGCTGCACGCGCTCTGGAAGCCCAACCCGCGCTCGCGCGATCAGGTGCGCCTGTCGCTGACCCGCTCCTACCGGCCGGCCGGCCTGAACGATCTGCTCGCCCGCCGCGTCACCAACAGCCAGGTGCCCACGGGGCCGAACACCGAGGACCGAGCCGACCGCGCCGGCAACGCCAGCCTGAAGCCTGAGCTTGCCACCGGCCTGGAGCTGGCCTATGAGCGCTATCTGCCGACCGGCGGCATGCTGTCGGCGAACGTCTTCTACCGCGACATCAAGGGCCTGATCCGCTCGGTGCTGGCGCAGGAAACGGTGCTGCTCGACGGCGTGCCGACGCTGCGCTGGACGCAGCGCCCGCAGAACCTCGGCGATGCGCGCACCTATGGCATCGAGCTGGAGGCCCGCGCCCGCCTCGATGACCTCATCGACGATCTGCCGCCGGCCCTGGTGCCGCTGCAGCTGCGCGTCAACATGAGCCTGTTCGACTCCGAGGTCGACGGCATTCCCGGCCCCGACAACCGGCTCGACCGCCAGCCGCGCGGCACCCTGAACCTGGGCGCCGACTACCGCTACCCAGGCAGCAGCTGGTCCTTCGGCGCGAACTGGAGCGTCACACCCGAGATCCTCATCCAGCAGACCGAGATCCTGCGCCTGCGCTCCAGCAAGCGCGTGGTGCTGGACGCCTATGCGCAATACGCGCAAAGCAGCGCGCTGAGCTGGCGCCTGGGTGTGTCCAATCTGGCGCCGCGCGATGCGCTGGACGAATCCCGCGTCGAGACCGGCAGCGGCCTCGTCAGCCAGACTGAGACCCTGAACCCGACCTATCTGAGCTGGAATCTGCGCGCCGAGCTGCGTTTCTGAATGCGCTTCAAATCCTGCCTGAGCCTGGCCCTGGCCGCGACCGCGGCCGGCGCGCAGACCCCATCGCCCCCGGCGCCGCCGCAGCAGCTCGACAAGGTCACCGTCAGCTCGGCGCCGACCGCCAGCAGCCGGCGCAAGAACAGCACGGCGAGCAAGATCGTCATCGCCCGCGATGACCTGGACCGCTATGGCGACACCCAGCTCGGCGATGTGCTGCGCCGCCTGCCCGGCGTGACCATCGGCGGGCGTCCGGGGCGCGGCGGCGACATCCGCCTGCGCGGCATGGGGGGAGGATTCACGCAGATCCTCATCGACGGCGAGCGCGCGCCGGCCGGCTTCGCGGTCGAGCAGCTGCCGCCGGATCAGGTCGAGCGCATCGAGATCCTGCGCGCCCCCACCGCCGAGACCGGCGCCCGCGCCGTTGCCGGCACCATCAACATCATCCTGCGCGAGCCGATCGCCAGGAGCAGCAACGAGCTGCGCCTGGCTGTCGGCGGCGACCATGGCGAACCGCAGGCCGACTTCAACTGGACGCGCAACGCCAAGTGGTTCGGCGACGCGCTGCTCGGCGCGCTTTCCTTAAGCGGCAACCATTACCGCCGCCATCACGACATCGATGTCAGCTACCGCAGTCTCCGCCTGGACAGCGGCGAGCCGACCGGCGAGTCGGGCCAGATCGGCAACAGCCTGGCCCGCGGCGGCGGCCTGAACGGCAACGCCAGGCTGCGTTGGAAGCTCAATGAACAGCAGCAGCTCTCGATCACGCCGGTGTTCTTCCTGTCCCAGAGTCGCAGCGACACGCAGATCGCCGTGCGCGGCAACAGCCGATACGACGCCGCCGTCGGCAACAACGAGGGCGACAGCCGCATGCTGCGCCTGAACGCCCACTGGAGTTACCGCGCCACGCCGAGCAGCCGCTGGGAGCTGCGCGGCGGCGTCGGCCGGGCGCGCTTCGCGAACGACAACCAGCGCATCGAGAGCGAGCAAGGCCTGACGGTCCGCCGCCAGGACGACCATAGCGAGACGCGGGACAACAACCAGAGCCTGGGCGGCAAATGGAGCTTGCAGACCGCGCGCGAACACCAATGGGTGAGCGGCTGGGAGCTGGAGAGCGGCGAGCGATGGCAGACCCGCAGGACCCTGGAGAACGGCCTGCCCAAGCCGGGTCTGGAGGAGTTCGGCGACAGCCTGGCGGCGCGCACCCGGCGCCTGGCCGCCTACACCCAGGACGAGTGGAGTCCCAGCCCGCAATGGTCGGTCTATGCCGGCCTGCGCTGGGAACAAATGCGTACCCAGGGCGATGGCGGCGGGCCGGGCTCGGCGGCGGGCGCGAGCACGACGCTGAACAGCGTCTGGTCACCGCTGTTCCATGTCCTCTGGAAGCCGGCGGCGTTTCCGAAGGACCAGGTACGGCTCAGCCTGACGCGCAGCTACCGCGCGCCCGGGCTCAACGAGCTGATCGCCAAGCCCGTCGTCAACGCCGCCTACCCGAGCGGCGCCAACCCACAGACGCATCCCGACAGCTCGGGCAATCCGGGCCTGCGGCCCGAGCTGGCGACCGGCCTGGACCTCAGCGTCGAGCACTGGCTGGCCGGCGGCGGCATCCTCAGCGCCAGCGCCTATGTGCGCGAGATCGACGGCCTGATTCGCCGCCTGCTGGCGCAGGAGACGGTGAGCTGGGATGCCAGTCCGCGCTGGGTCAGCCGGCCACGCAATCTGGACAAGGCGCGCACCATGGGGCTGGAGCTGGAGGTCAAGGCGCGCCTGGACGAGCTCTGGGCGGAGGCACCCGAGGCGCTCGCCGGCCTGCTGCTGCGCGCCAATCTGGCGCTCTTCAAGTCCGAGGTCGACGGCATCCCCGGCCCGCACAACCGCCTCGACCAGCAGCCGCGCGGCACCGCCAACATCGGCCTGGACTACCTCTGGGACAGCGGTCTGCGCGGCGGCTTCAGTCTCGGCTATGTGCCGACCACCGAGGTGCAGCAGACCCCGCTGCTGCTGCGCAGCGACAACGAGCGCCGCGTACTCGACGCCTATCTGCAATGGGCCAGCGGCGACCCGCGCGACGGCATCACCTGGCGCCTGTCATTTGCCAATCTGCTGCCGGGCGACACGCTGGTGATCAGCCAGGTCGACAGCGGCAACACCAGGACGATCACCGAGGACCGCAAGCGCACGTTCGCGGTCTGGAATCTGCGCGCGGAGATGCGTTTCTGATTCGCGCAAGCCGTCACGGCTTCGCCAGCCTGATCACCCCGGCGTCAGGCGGATGAAAGCCCAGCGGGCATGATGACGGCACCATGCCGCGCCGTGCCCAGTTCAGCTCCGACGCCTTCGCGATCTCGCGCTTCCCGCTGCACGGGCACACGGCGGTCGAGGTCGCCGGGCCCTTGCTGCGCGTGCTCGCCCGAGGGCCCTTCAACCTGGAACTGGCGCAGGCGCAATGCCGGCTGCTGGCGGCGGCTGGCGTGGAACTGCCGGCCGATCGGCGCTACCTGGAGCTGATCGAGTACCAGCAAAGCCTGCTGATGCCGGCCGAGGCCTGGACGGCGATGGAGCAGTTCATCGACCAGGGCGTAGCCAAGGGCTTCTGTGCGTTGGCCACCGTGCTGGTGCTGGACCCCGAGGTAGAAGGCGCCGCGCTCTTCGGCAAGCGCGTCAAGCGCCTTTGGTCACGCAGCCGGCCGGTCTGGGTGCTGCCCGATCGCGCCGCCGGCGAGGCCAAGCTGGCCGAGCTGCTGCAGCAGCATGGCCTGGCGCCGCAGGCGCCAGCGCCAACAACCGCTTAGGCGCCGAGCTGCGCGAAGGCGTCGCGCGTCAGGTTCTCCGGCGGTCCCTGGTCGCGGCAGGCGACATCGTCCTCGATGCGGATGCCGCCGAAAGGCAGCAGCGCCTCGACCTCGGCCCAGTTGACATGCGCGGCCAGCGCCGAGGCACGGCGTTCGCGCAGCAGCATCGGGATGAAGTAGAGCCCGGGCTCGATGGTCACCACCATGCCGGGCTCCAGGCGCCGCGTCAGCCGCAGATAGGGGTGGCCGGCCGGTCGCTCGCGGCGCGTGCCGGCGCGGTCGATCTGCAGGCCGGCGACGTCATGCACTTGGGCGCCGAGCAGATGGCCGACGCCGTGGGGAAAGAAGGTGGCGCTCAGGCCCTGCGCGACCGCCGCCTCGGCGCTCAGGCCGTGGAGGAGCCGCTGATCGAGCAGCAGCTCGGCGATCCGGCGGTGCGCGCTCAGGTGGATGTCGGGGTAATCGGCGCCGGCGCGCACCTCGTCGACCAGGGCCTGCTCCAGCGACTCCATGCCGGCCAGCAGGGCGGCAAAGGCTTCGCGCCCGGTACCGGCCGCCGGGTGCAGCCAGGTGCGCGTGATGTCGGATGCATAGCCCTTGCACGCGGCGCCGGCGTCGATGAGCAAGGTGGTCGGCGAGTCCGGCGGCAGCTTGTCCTGGTGCTGCCAATGCAGCACCGCCGCGTGGCTGCCCAGGCCGACGATGTTGCCGTAGGGCAGCTCGCGTTCGGCCTGGTCACTGGCCGCCAGGTAAGCGGCATGGATGTCGGCCTCGGCACCGCCGCCCTCGAAGGCGGCGCGGGCGGCCAGGTGGCCCAGCGCCGCGCGCCGGCTGGCGGCGCGCATCAGCGTCAGCTCGTAGGCGGTCTTCATGCCGCGCTCGTAATGCAGAGGGGCGAGCAGGGTCTCGGGGTTGAGCTGGCCGATCGGCAAGGCAGCGTCGGCCTCGGCGATCTGCGCGCAGCGCGGCGGCAGCAGTTCGGCGAGGCGGCGCGTCAAGCGGTCGCCATCGCGGAATGTCTCGATGTCCCAGGCGTCCACCCAGTAACCGACGGGCGCTGCCGGCGGGGCATGCCAGTAGTCCTCGGCCTGCAGGAACAGCAGACGGGGGCGCTGGCCGGGTTGCAGCAGCAGCCAGCTGCCGATCGCATCGGCCAGCGGCAGCCAGTGCTTGAAATGCGGGTTGGGCGCGAACGCATAGGGACGGTCGTCGAGGAAGGCGAACTTCTCGATGCCGGCGGCGACGATCAGCGCGTCAAAGCCGCTGGCCGACAGCGCCTGTTCAAGGCCTTGCTGCAAGTGGGCCAGGTGCCGGGCGTACAGCGTGGCCAGGGTCTCGGGCGGTGGCAGGTTCATGCCGGCATTGTGGTTCTGCCGGCACCCGGCTTGGCTGCGATCTGCGGCAGGTCAAACCGGCAGTTCCGGTTTGCGGGCATGCTGCTCCCCCGTGTTGCCGGAGACCGCCATGTCGATTCGAAGCTTGCTGCTCGCGCCCTTGTTGCTGGCCAGCTGTGCCAGCGAGCCGCCCAGCGTGAACCTGCTGAACACGGAGCCGGCCCGTCAACTGGCCCGCGAGGCGGCGCCGCCGCCGGGCTCGCTGCTGGCCGGTTGGCGCGTCTACCAACAGCGCTGCGCCAGCTGCCATGGCGTGCAGGCCGATGGCGCCGAGGGCGGCGCCAACCTGCTGCTGCGCCTGCAAGGCCTGGGGCCGCAGCGCTTCGTCGACCTGGTGCTGCGCCGCTATGACGAGAGCACCCTGCCGATCGGTCCGCTCAGCCGCGGCGCGGCCCGCGAGACCCTGATCGACGACATTGTCGAGCGCCGCGCCGGCAGCCTGAGCATGCCGGCCTGGCAGGGCGACCCGGTCACCCAGGCCCATGTGATGGACCTCTACCACTACCTCAGCGCGCGCTCCGCGGGAACGCTGGACGCCCAACGTCCGGCCGCGCGCTGAGCAAGCGGCGACCGCTCAATCCAGCGTCAGCACGACCTTGACGCTGGCATCCACCGCCGACTTCTCGATGTAGCCGATGGCATCGGCCTGCGCGGCAACCAGCTTCTTGACCTCGGCACTGCTGGCCAACTCCTTAGGCGGCGTGGCCTTGCCGGAGAAGGCCAGGCGCGCCCAGATCGCCTTGACCTGGGACCCATTCTTGCTGGCAGCCTTGGTGTAGAACTGCTCGCGAGCCGGGTTGGATTCCGGCAGGTCCAGGGCCTGGCTGACACCGCCGGGCAGGCTGCTGGCCTTGCCCAGGTAGAAAGCGGCCAACTGCTCGCTGCTGAGCGCGTTGACTGCCGCCTTCGGGTTGACGATGACGGCGACCTGGGCCGGGGCCGCAGCGCCCCACAGGACCAGCGAGACCAGTCCAGCCAGCTTGAGTCGGGGATTCATGCGCAGGCTCCTGCAGAGAGGTTCAGAAAACCAGGTCGTAGGCGACGCTGAGCACGCGGGCGTTGCCGGAGAACAGCTCCGGCCCACGGTCCCTGATCCGGTCGAACTGCAGCTTCAAGGCGCCACCCTTGTGCAATTCGTAGCGCAGGGCCAGGGTCGTACTGCCCAGCTTCACCGGAACGTAGACCTCGGGACCGAAAGGCGTCGTCTCGCTGTAGCGGCTCAAGCCCGCGGTGACGGTGAAGTCACCAATGGGTCGGCTCAGCGTGAGCAGGTAGAAGCTGGCGTCGTAGCCAACGGCGTTCTTGCGCTTGGCCTGCCCGTACTCGGAGCGCAACTGCCACTCGTCCCAATCGCCGTTCAAGGCGAGGCCAACGAAATCCTGCGCCGCCTTGCGGCTGCCATCGAACAGCTCAACATATTCACCGCTGGCGCGATCCCGCGCCTGGTAGTCGTTCTGCGTGTAGCTGAGCCGGGCCGTGAACCAGTCGCGGCTGAACTCGACGGAGGCGCCGCGGATACCGCTCCACTTGACATCCGGCGGGTCGTCGGTGAACAGCTTCGTGTAGGGGTTCTTCTTGCTGGTTTCGGCGCCGGTGTAGACCTCGGCTCGCATCGTCCAATCGCCCAGGTTGCGCTGCGTGCTGACGCTGACGCCGTTGTAGTTGACGACGTCCCAGCCGTAGACATCGGGCGAAGGTCTCACCGTGTTGTAGGCAAAGCCGACGTCCTGAAAGTCCGAGTAGTAGTAGAGCGGGATGCGCTTGCGACCCAACTGAATCTTCCATTCAGGGTTGGGCGAATAGCTCAGATAGGCCCACTCCAGATTGACAGCCTGGTCGTCCAGCGTACGTGCACTGACCTGCACGACCCCGCTGAGTTCACGCGACAGCTTCCACTCCGCCTGCACTCCGGCGCGTGTCTCCTGGTCGAGCTCCCAACGATCGCGAATCACCGCGCCATGCGCCCAGTCGGCGACGTAGCGCGTGCAACTGGCGAAGCGGTCGGCCAGGACGTTGTCGGAGCAACTGCCACTGCTGCGCGCCGCAACGACCGACGCAAAACCCGACACCTTCAATTCCTGCGCAACAGCCGGCAAGGTCAAGGGCAATAGCACCATCAGGGCCCAGGCCGAGGTCGGGGGGCGAAGCGCTCGAACCAGGCCAGGCATTGAGTCGGTCATGAAGTCCTCCGTCGGCTGAGTGGGGAGACCCGGGGTGAGTCGGCTGACTGCGCATCACGCCGCGTCGCCGCTACCTATTTCAGCCGCAGCGACCGATACCCAGCAAGCGCACGTCGGATTCCCACAACGACCGCGGGTAGACATCAGGGCCGGCAAGTCGACGTGGCAATATCTTTGAGCGCTTCGGCTGTCCATCCTGCGGAGGACTCTGGTGAACACCAAGACCCGTATCTGGTTGCTTCCCATCGGAACGGCGTTGCTGTTCGCACTGGGCATCGCCCTGTTGCTCACGCTGTCGACTCGCACCTCGGCGGAGATCCGCGCCATCGGCGCGACCGACTACCCCTACATGGACTTGAGCACGCAGTTCGACCGGCAACTGGAAGCCCTGGTCGCCTCGATCCAGTCCGCGGTGGCCGAGGGTGAGGCCAAGCGCTTGGACGAAGCTGCGCAAACCGCCGGCGAGATGCGCAAGCTGCTGCAAGGCCTGCGCTCGCTGCCGGTCAACGCCCAGGCCAGCCAGGCCCTGGCCGAGCGCTTCGAGGCCTATTTCGGCAACGCGAGAACGGCCGCCGAGTTGATGCTGGGTGTCAAGGAGGGCGAAACCGAGAAAGCCATCGCGGCGATGCAGGAGTCGCTGACCGCGTTGCAGAAAGCGCTGACCGATACGCGAAAACTCGCCCGCGACGGCTTCGACGGCCGCCTGCAGGCGGCGGCCGACGGCGTCAGCAGCGGCGTCTGGATGACCGTGGTGCTGGGCATCGTGCTGGTCGCCGCCTTGTTTGCGGGCAGTTGGCTGGTCATCGGCAGCGTCTGGCGTCAACTCGGCGGCGAACCGGAATACGCGCGCCAGGTCATGCAGACCATGGCTGCGGGCGATCTGTCGCAGGACATCGCCGTTTCTCCGGGGGCCGGCAACAGCCTGCTCGCCGCAGTCCAGGAAATGGCGCAGGGCCTGGAGCGAATCGTTGCCGACGTGCGCCAGGGCACCGAGTCGATCACCACCGCCTCGCAGGAAATCGCCGCCGGCAACCAGGACCTGTCCTCACGAACCGAGAAGCAGGCTGGCTCGCTGGAGCAGACTTCCTCCAACCTGCGCAGCCTGACCGAGGCGGTGCGTCAGAGTGCCGAATCGGCACGACAGGCCAACCAACTCGCCGGCTCGGCCGCCGAGGTGGCACGGCGCGGCGGCGAGGTGGTCGGCAACGTCGTCACCACCATGGACGACATCAACACCAGTTCCAAACGCATCGCCGACATCATCAGCGTCATCGACGGCATCGCCTTCCAGACCAACATCCTGGCGCTCAATGCGGCCGTCGAGGCCGCGCGGGCCGGCGAACAGGGTCGCGGCTTCGCCGTGGTGGCTGGGGAAGTGCGCAGCCTCGCCCAGCGCAGCGCCGACGCGGCCAAGGAGATCAAGAGCCTGATCCAGGCCAGCGTCGAGCGCGTGGAATCCGGTAGCCGCCTGGTCGAGCAGGCCGGCGCGACGATGGGCGAAATCGTTTCCAGCGTGCAGCGCGTCACCGACATCATCGGCGAGATCAGCGCCGCCACCGGTGAGCAGAGCGAGGGCATCACCCAGGTCAATCAGGCGATCAACCAGATCGACCAGATGACCCAGCAGAACGCCGCCCTCGTCGAGGAGGCGGCGGCCGCCGCATCCAGCCTGGAGCAACAGGCTGTAGGGCTGCAGCGGGCCGTCGCTGCGTTTCGCACCCGCTGAAGCCGCTGCTTCGCCGCCTGCCGAGGGTCCGGTTGTCGGTGCCTGCTGTCAGCGGGGCACCAACCCGTCACCCACCGTCTCCATCAACCAGTCGCGGAACGCCAGCATCGCCGGCCGCGGCATGCGCGACAGACTGCGCGTCAACCAGTAGCGGCCGACGTCGACCTCGATGGCAAAAGGCTGCACCAACTGCCCCTGGGCCAGCTCGCGTCGGAACATCGCCGGCGGCGCCAGCGCCACGCCGCCGTCGCACATCGCCGCCTGCACCATCAGCACCGAGGAGTCGAACTGCGGGCCGCGGGCAAGCAGCGGGTCCAGGCCCGCCGCGCGCGACCAGGCCGGCCAGTCCTCGCCGCGGTAGGAGCGCAGCAAGGGCAGGCGGCGCAGGTCCAAGGGCGTGGCCAGCTGCCGCGCCAGCGCCGGGCTGCACAGCGGGCTCAACGGCGCCGCCAGCAAGGGCTCGGCCTGCACGCTGCGCCAGGCGCCGTCGCCGAAGCGGATGGCCAGATCGACCGCCTCGCTGGCCAGCTCGATCTTGTTGTTGTGCGTCTGCAGGCGCAGCTCGATGCCCGGGTGACGGGCCTGGAAGTCGGCCACCCGCTCCAGCAAGCAGCCATGGGCAAAGGTGCCGACCACGGCGACGCTGAGGCGCTCGGCCGGGGCGCCGTCGTCCAGCCATTGCAGGGCCTTGTCGATCTGCGCGAAGGCCTGCTGCAAGGGCGCGGCCAGGCGCTCGCCCTCGTCGGTCAGCTGCAGGCCGCGCGCGGTGCGCAGGAACAGCGGCCGGCCGATCTGCTGCTCCAACAGCCTGATCTGGTGGCTGACCGCCGCCTGGGTCACGCAGAGCTCGCTGGCCGCGCGCGTGAAGTTCAGTTGCCGCGCGGCGACCGCGAAGGCATGCAGGGTGTTCAGCGAATAGCGAGCCAGTGCCATGAGAAAAACTTGGATCAGATGCGACGAGGCTTTGATTGCGGTTGGGTGGCACCCATGAAGAATCCACATCGCCCGTCAACCACCTTAGCAAAAGTATGAGCTCTCGCCGCCAACTCCTGTCCCTGTTGCTGAGCAGCGCCTGGCTGCCGGCCGTCGCCTCCGCCGCGCTGGACGGCGCCGCGCTGCAGCGCGAGCTGGCACGACTGGAGGCCCAGTCCGGCGGCCGGCTGGGCGTTGCCCTGCTCGACAGTGCCAGCGGTCAGCTCGCCGGTCACCGCGTCGACGAACGCTTTGCGCTGTGCTCGACCTTCAAGCTGCTGCTCGCAGCCGCCGTGCTGCAGGCCTGCGACCAGGGTCTGTTCAAGCCCGACCACTGGGTGGCTTACGGCCCCGCCGACATGACCCCGCACGCGCCGGTCACCCAGGCGAAGCTGGCGCAGGGCGGCATGCAGCTGCTGGAACTGGCCGAGGCCACGCAGGTCACCAGCGACAACCCGGCCGCCAACCTGCTGCTGCGCGTGCTCGGCGGCGAGCAGGGCCCGCAATGGCTGACCACCTGGCTGCGCGGTCTAGGCGACACGACGACGCGACTCGACCGCTGGGAGCCCGAGATGAACCGCGTGCCGCCGGGCGAGGTCCGCGACACCAGCACGCCAGCGGCGATCGCCAGGACCAGCGCACGCCTCCTCACCGGGGATGTGCTGAGCCCGGCCAGCCGCGATCGCCTGCTGGACTGGATGGTCGCCACCCAGACGGGCAGCCGCCGTCTGCGTGCCGGCCTGCCGCCGCACTGGAAGGCGGGCGACAAGACCGGCACCGCCATGCACCCCAGCATGCCCGACCAGTTCAACGACGTCGCCATCGTCTGGCCCGGCGTGGGCCGGGCACCCTGGTTGATCGCCGCCTACTACGCCGGCCCGCAGCGCGGCAGCGAACGTATCCGCCCCGAGGGCGAGGCGGTGCTGGCCGAGGTCGGTCGGTTGGCGGCGCGCTGGCGCCCCTGAACCCGGCCGGCGATCAGGCCGGCGGCCAGGCCACGCCGTCGTCGGTCAGGATCGCGTCCAGCGGCGTCTCGTCGCTCAGCGCCTGCAGGCCCGGCACCCAGCTGACGCTATAGGCCAGGCCGACGGTCGCCGGCCGCGGCTCGCGCAGGCGCAGCGTGCGCTGCACGAAGCCGCCGCCATAGCCGACGCGCAGGCCGCCGGCCCCATAGCCCAGGCAGGGCACGAGGATCAGCTCGGGCTCGAAGGCTTCGGTGTCCTTGGGCTTGAGGATGCCGAAGGCGTCCTCTTCCATCGGGCAGCCCGGGTACCAGACGTGGTAGCTGAGCAGGCCGCTGTCCTTGTGCTTGACCGGCAGGCCGATGCGCCGCTCGGGGTGGTCCTCGCCCCAGCGGTAAAGCGCCGGCAGCGGGTCGAACTCGCCCTTGATCGGCCAGTAGGCACCGATGCGCTGCTCGGGCCGCGACAGCAGCCAGACGCGCAGCAACTCCTGCAGGCGCATGCCGCGCTCATGCCGGTCGGGCAGCTCCTCGCGCAGCTCGATCAGCACCTCGCGCAGCGCGCGGCGCTGGCGGTCCTCGGGGGATGATGGCGTTTCCACGGGGGGCCATTGTGAAGACGAAACCCGCGCAGCAGCCGTTCACGCTGCACTGTCTCGAACTGCTGACGCCGCTGGGCAGCCCGCGCGCCAAGGCGATGTTCGGCGGCGTCGGCCTCTACGTCGACGAGCTGTTCATCGCCCTGATCGCCGACGAGCGCCTGTACCTGAAGGTCGGCGACGCGCAGCAGCCGGCCTTCGAGGCGGCCGGCTGCGAACCGTTCCGCTACCGGATGAAGGACGGCCGCGAGATGACCATGGGCTACTGGACCGCACCCGACGAGGCCCTGGAATCGTCCGAGGCGATGCGGCCCTGGGCGCGGCGGGCGATGGAAGCGGCGCTGATCGCCGCGAACAGCCAACGCCAGCGCCGTCGTCGGCTCAAGTCGCCTCGGGGCTGAGCAGCAGGTCGAAGCGGGCCTCCAGCTCGCCCGGGCTGGGCAGGGCCTCGACGACGACCGCACGGCGGCCGGGCACGGTCCAGGCCTCGCCGGCCTGCAGCAGCACATCCTCGGCGGGCGCGCCCAGGCGGCCGTCGACGGTCAGCCAGAGCCGGCCGCTGCGCAGGCGCAGCTGGTGGGTCTGACCCAGGCAGAGGCGGCGCGCCTGGCCGTTGAACAGGGCGAACAGCGGGCGTTGGTCTTGATGCAGAGCACTCATGATGAAACTCCGGCTGGTGAATCGATGGAGCGGATTCTTCTGGGTAGATTGAGCGCGGTCCAATCAGATCGGCGCGCTGCATTGATAAGCTAGGCGCATGAATATCAGCACCCGTACGCGGCCCTTGGGCGTCGGCCCGCTGCGCGCCTTCGAGGCGGTCGCGCGCTGCCTGAGCTTTCGCCTGGCGGCCGAGGAGCTGCACCTCACGCAACCGGCGATCAGCCGGCAGATCAAGGCGCTGGAGGACGAGCTCGGCCTGCCGTTGTTCAACCGCGGCACCCGCCATGTCGCGCTCACGCCCGCCGGCGCGCAGCTGCAGAACGCGGTGCTGCCGCTGCTGGCTCGGCTCGACGGCACGGTGCGCCAGCTGCGCCAGGGCCAGGGCCGGCAGACCATCCATGTGGCGACCTTCGCCAGCTTCGCCAGCCTCTGGCTGCTGCCGCGCCTGGAGGCATTCCAGCGCGAGCAGCCGCAGCTGGACATCCGCGTCGCCGCCTCCGACCTGATGCAGGACCTGGAGACCCAGGGCTTCGACCTCGGCCTGTCGGTGCAGATCGCCGCGCCCAGCGGCGAGGCCGAGCGATTGTTCGGCGAGATCGTCACCCCGGTGCACAGCCCGGCGCGCGCGCTGCGTGCCGAGCAGGGCTGCTTCCGCCCGCTGCGCGAACCGGCGGATCTTGCCGATCACACCCTGGCCGAGGAGGACGACGGCCGCCCGAACAGCCGGCTCGCGCAATGGGGGCATTGGCTGCAGGCCAAGGGCCTGCCGCAGCTGCAGCCGCGGCGCTGGCTGCTGCTCAACTTCACCTACCAGCAGGTGCAGGCGGCGCTGACCGGCCAGGCGGTCGCGCTGGCCCGGCTGCCGCTGGTCGCCCAGCACCTGCAACGCGGCGAGCTGATCGAGAGCTTCGGCCCGCAAGGGCGGCTGGCGGTGGCGAGCAGCTACTGGCTTCGCCTGGCGCCGGGCGCGATGGCGCGACCCGAGGTGGTGCATTTCGTCGCCTGGCTGCGCCGTGAGGCCGCCAGCACCCGCGCACTGCTGGAGAGCGCGTGAGGCGCGCCGTTCACGCGACCCGCGCGCTCTTCCTGCTCGAAGGCTTCACGATGGGCGTCTGGGGCGCCCACCTGCCGTCGCTCCAGCAGCGCCATGGCCTGAGCGAGGGCCAGCTGTCGCTGCTGCTGCTCAGCGGCGCGCTGGGCGCCCTGCTCAGCCTGCTGCTGGCCGGACGACTGGTCGCCCGCATCGGCGCGCGGCGGGTCGTCGGCGTCGCCGGCCTGGCGATGGCGGCCGCGCTGGCCAGCCTGCTGCTGCCGCCCAACTGGCTCGCGCTGCTGCCGCTGGCCGGCCTGCTGGGCTTTTCGGCGACCCTCGCCGATGTCGCCATCAATGCCGAGGGCGCGGTGCTGGAGGAGGCCAGCGGTCGCAAGCTGATGAGCGGTCTGCACGGCATGTTCAGCCTCGGCGGCATGCTGGGCGCCGGCAGCGTCGCCGGCCTGCTCGCGCTGCAGGTCCCGCCCGGCCAGCAACTGCCCTGGCTCGGCCTGCTGGTCGCGCTGCCGCTGGGGCCGGCGGTGCTGCGCATGCTGCCCGCCCACCCGCCGCAACCGACCGAGCACAGCCATTGGCGGCTGCCGCGCGGGCGGCTGGCGCTGATCGGCGGTCTGGCCGCAGTCGGCATGCTGGCCGAGGGCGCGATGTACGACTGGAGCACGCTCTACCTGCAGACCGAGGCCGGCGCGGTGCCGGCCTTCGCGGCGCTGGCCTACGCCAGCTTCTCCGGCGCGATGGCGGCGACGCGATTTGCCGGCGACTGGCTGCGCGAGCGACTACCGCCGGCGCGCCTGCTCGGCGGCGGCGCGCTGCTCGCGGTGCTGGCGCTGAGCACGGTGCTGCTGGCGCGGCAGCCGGGGGTCGGGCTGATCGGCTTCGCGCTGGTCGGCGTCGGGCTGGCCAATGTCGTGCCCCTGCTCTTCATCGCCGCCGCCCGCCTGCCCGGGGTCAGTCCGGCCAACGGCATCGCCAGCGCCGCCTCGCTGGGCTTTCTCGGCTTCCTGGCCGGGCCGCCGCTGATCGGCGCCGTCGCCCAGGCGAGCAACCTGAGCTGGGGCCTCGGCCTGGTGGTGCTCAGTCTGCTCGGGCTGGCGCTGGCGGCGCGGTTGTTGCCGCCGCGCTGAGCAGGTGCTGGGCCAGGAAGGCCTCGACTCGGCGTGCGAAGTCGATCTGGTTGGCCATGGTTCGCCAGCCATGGCCCTCGTCCTCGTAGACCAGCCACTCGGGCTCATGGCCGGCGGCGCGCATCGCATCGCGCAGACGCTCGCCATGGGCCAGGGGTACACGCCGGTCCAACTTGCCGTAGGCCAGCAGCAAAGGCGCCTTGATCTCGGCCGCACGCAGCAGCGGTGAGACAGCGCGCAGCGAGTCGGCGTCGCCGACCCATTGCGGCAGCAGGTGACGACGGGCCGAACGGCTGATGTCGTCGTCCACCCAGACCGAGCCTTGCAGGTAAAGCAGCGGGTCGGACACGCCGACCCAGGAGACCCCGCAGCGGAACTGCTGCGGGTGGCGGATCAGCCCCATCAGCGTCGCGTAACCGCCGTAGCTGGCACCCATGATGCAGGCGTCAGCGGCAGCCAGACCGCGGCGCTGCGCCCAGGCCAGCGCATCGACCAGGTCGTCCTGCATGGCCAGACCCCATTGCCGGTCGCCGGCACGCAGATGGGCCAGACCATAACCGTCGCTGCCGCGGAACTCGGGTTCGATCACCAGATAGCCGCGCGAGGCGAGGAACTGCGCCAGCCCGCTCCAGCGCCAGTGGCCGCCGCGCACCCAAGGACCGCCGTGAACCAGCACCAGCGTCGGCTGCGGCCCCTTGGCCTCGCGGGATCGCGTCACCCAGACCGGCAGCGGCCGACCGTCGCGCGCGACGATGCGGTGCAGCCCGACCTCGGCCATCGCCGCCGGGTCGATGGCCTCGCGCAGGCGCACCAGGCCCTGCCAGCTGTTGGTCTTCGCGCTGTAGAGCCAGAACTGACCGGGATCGCGATCAGCATCGACAAAAGCCAGCGCGCGCATCTCCGGCTCGCCGCAACGCCGGCAGCTCAGGCTGACCGTGCGGCCGGCAAAGCGCGCCTCGGCGTCACGCTGCAGTTGTTGCAGGGCCGGTCGGAACCAGACCGTGGTTTCGCGCTCGGCGAGCATGCGCAGGCCCAGGGCGGCGCCATCGTCGCCGACCAGCAGCCGCCCCCGGAAATCGAAGCCGGGCAGCTCGACCATCGCCTCGGCCTGCGGCGCGCCGCGCTCGAAATCAAAGCGCGTCAGCACGCGCTCGCCGCGCGGCCCGCGCGCTTGGGTCAGGAACAGGCTTCCGATGCCGTCGACAAAGGCCGGCTCGAACGGCAGCTTGCCCGACTCGCCCTCGGCGATCTGCCGCCAGGCCTTGTCAGCCGGGCCGCGCCAGTGGAGGCGCTCCAGCGCCCCTTCGCGGGTGCGCACCAGCCGCGCCTGGCCCTGCGGGTCGAACCACCATTGAACCGCGCCGTCCGGCGCATCGCTGGCGTAGTGCCGGGTCGTCGCGTTGCGCGTGTTCAGCCACAGCGGCACGACACGTTCCAGGTCGTTGCCGGCATTGCCCTCGTAGCGGCCGACCAGGACCTCGTCGCCGCCGCCCACCGGCGCCGCCAGCAGACGGTGGCGGAAGTCCAGGCCGGTCTGACTGCGGGTGCCGCCGAGGTTCTCGCTGGGCCACCACGAGCGCCGCTGGATCAGCTCGCGCGGCCTGCCGCCGTCGACGCCGACGGCGAACAAGCCCGGCGCACCGGCACTGCTGCCGACCTCCTGGTCGCCGAGGTCGGTGGTGGCGAACAGCAGGCGTTGCTCGCCCGCCCACTGCAGGTCGACGATGTCGATGTCGCTGAACTGCGCCAGCGCCTTGGTCTCGCCGCTGTCGAGATCGCGCAGGTAGAGACCGACCCGACTCGCATCGCGCGCCGCGGTGAAGGCCAGCAGGCGGCCCGACGGCGACAGCTGCATCTCGCGCGCCGCCGCCCGCTGAAAGAAAGCCTCCACCGGCTGCGCGCCGACCGCGCCCAGCCAAGCCGCCAGCCAGCAGGCCAAACCGACCCGCCAGCCCATCGTCAAGCGCCATCCCATCCCGGTCTCCCCGTTTGTCTCGGGGCGGATTGCAGCATGCGCGGCGATGTCGTCGCCCCCAGGTTCAGGGGGCGATCAGCTCGCTCTCGGTGATGACCACGGCCAGCGGCCGGTCATGGGCCTCGATGGCGAAGCTGCATTCGCCGACGCTCCAGGCCAGCCCCACGGCGGTGACGCCGGGGTGGGCGGTCAGCCAGCGGTCGAAGAAACCGCCGCCATAGCCGAGGCGAAAGCCCTCGCGGGTGTAGCCCAGGCAGGGCACGAGCACCACATCGGGGTCGGCCGCGCGACCGCCGCAGCTCGGGATGCCCATTTCGTCCTTCAGCGTCGGCTGACGGCCGTCCCAGCGGCGGTAATGCATCTGCCGCCCCTCGCGCTCGGCATACGGCAGGGCCAGCTGCACGCCGGCCAGTGGCGGCAGCAGGGCCGGCGCGTCGAACTCGCCGTCCAGCGCCCAGTACAGGCCCAGGCAGAGGGGCTCCAGCTGCTGCAGCAGCTCGGCCAGCTGGCGCTGCACGCCGGTGGCCGCCGCCTGACCGGCCGGGCTGGCCAGCCAGTCGCGGCGTCGTGTCTTCAAAAGTCCGCGCAAAGCGGCTCGATCCAGGGTTTCGACACGCATTTGGTGTTCAATGACGGCATGCGACGTTTCCTGCAGTATGTCCTTGTCGCGGCCCTGCTTGCTGGCAGCGCCCTTGCCCAGACCCCCGATGCCTTGCTCGATGCCGCCCGCGACGCCCGCCAACGCCGCGACGCCCCCCGCCTGCAAGCGATCAGCCAGCAGGCCATCGCCCAGCAGCACCCGCTGGCTTCCTGGATCGATTACTGGCACCTGAGTCAGCGCCTGGCCGAGGCACAGGCCGACGAGGTCGCCGCCTTCTACGCCCGCTGGCCGGGCAGCTTCGTCGAGGACAGGCTGCGCAACGACTGGCTGCTGGAACTCGGCCGCCAGCGCGACTGGCCGGCCTTTGCGCTGGACTACCCGCGCTTCCTGCTCGACGACGACCGCAGCCTGCACTGCCACGCCATCAGTGCCGAGCTGGCGCTGGGCAAGCCGGCGCGACCCAGCAGCCAGCCGCTCAAGCAGCGCGCGCTGCAGGCCTGGCTGGCGCAGCGCGACGCCAACCCCGCCTGCACGGCGATGGCCGAGGAACTGCTGCGCAGCAAGCAGTTCGGACACTCCGAGCTGTGGGCCAAGCTGCAGCGCAGCGCCGAGGAAGGCCGCGGCGCTGCCTTCCGCGAAGCCGCGGCGCTGTGGCCGGGTGGCAAGCCGCCGGCGGAGCTGCTCGCCGCCTTCGACCGGCCGGAGCGCAGCCTGGCACAGCGTGCCAAGAAGCCGAGCCCGAAATCGCGGGCCAGCCAGGAAGTGCTGGCCGTGGCCCTGGTGCGCCTGGCCAGCAGCGAACCCGCTCGCGCGGCCACGCTGCTGCGCGAACGCCATGCCGAGCAGCTCAGCCCCGCGCTGCGTCAATGGGTGGGCGCCCAGCTGACCCGCCAGCTCGCGCTGCGCCGCCAAGCCGAGGCCGTCGACCTGCTGCAGGCGGCGCTCGCCGCCCGCCCCTCGACGGCGGACTGGAGCGACGACACCCAGGCCTGGGCGGCGCGCGCCGCGCTGCGCGCCGGCGACTGGTCGCTGCTGCTGCGCCTCGTCGAGGCCATGCCCCCCGGCCTGCGCGACGACAGCGCCTGGCGCTACTGGGGCGCCCAGGCGCGCTACCGCGCCGCCCCCGACGGCCCGCGCGGCGACGCCGAGCGCAAGGCGGCACGCGCCGCGCTGCAGCAGTTGGCGTCGCCCCTGGACTTCTATGGCCAGCTGGCCGCCGACGAGCTCGGCCTGCGCCTGCCGCTGCCGCCCAGCCCGCCGCCGCTGAGCGATGCCGAGCGCGAGGCCGCGGCCAAGCACCCGGGGCTGTCGCGCGCGCTGCTGCTCATCGAGAGGGGCCTGCGCAGCGAGGGCGTGCGCGAGTGGAATTTCAGCCTGCGCCAGATCGGCGCACCCGGCGGCGAGGCCGGCGAGCGCGCGCTGCTTGCCGCCGCCCAGCGCGCCTGCGACGCCCAGCTCTGGGATCGCTGCATCAACACCAGCGAGCGCACGCGCCAGCAGATCGACCTGGCGCAGCGCTACCCAATGCCTTTCGGCGAACAGATCAGCGCGCAGGCCCGCGCCGCCGGCATCGACCCGGCCGATCCGCTGGGCCTGATCCGCCAGGAGTCGCGCTTCATCACCGACGCCCGCTCGGCGGTCGGCGCCGGCGGCCTGATGCAGGTCATGCCGGCCACCGCCCGCTGGACGGCGCGCAAGCTCGGCATGGCCTGGAGCCCGGCGCTGCTCACCGAGCCCGACAGCAATCTGCGCCTCGGCATGGCCTATCTGCGCATGGTGCTGGACGACTTCGACGGCGCGCTGCCGCTGGCCGCCGCCGCCTACAACGCCGGCCCCGGCCGGCCGCGGCGCTGGCGCGAGGGCGAGCCCATGGACGCCGCCGCCTGGGCCGAGACCATCCCCTTCGCCGAGACCCGCGACTACGTGAAGAAGGTGCTGGCCAATGCCACCGTCTACGCCCGCTTGCTCGGCAACGACACGGTGACGCTGCGCCAGCGCCTGGGACAGCAAATCGGACCGCGCCTGGCCAGCGCGAAGCCCATCAACCAGGAGCTTCCATGAACGCCCCCACCCCCGAAGCGGCCAAGGCCGCCTCCCCCTCAAGAAGGCGACACCAGTGGCCCGGCAAAGCCGGTTCCACGGTGTCCCCTTGATGAAGGGTGGGCTTCCCCCATCGGCGCGCAGGCGATCTTGAAAGGAGTTTCATCATGAACATTCTGGTTCTTGGGGGCAGCGGCTTCGTCGGCCGCGCGCTGTTGGAGGCATTGCAGCGCGCCGGCCACCGCGCCACGGTGCCGACGCGCTCGGCGCGCCAAGCCCGTGAGCTCGGGCCGCTGCCCGGCGTCACCGTGCTGCGCGGCGACGTGCTGAACCAGGCCGGCCTGCTCGAACGCCTGCTGCCCGGCCACGACGCGGTGGTCAACCTGATCGCCATCCTGCAAGGCGACGCCGCCCGCTTCGAGCGCGTTCATGTGCAGTGGCCGCACCGCCTGGGCGCCGCCTGCGTGGCCGCCGGCGTGCCGCGCCTGATCCATGTCAGCGCGCTGGGCGTCGCCCATGGCGATATCGAGCAGGCGCCCAGCCTCTACCTGCGCAGCAAGGCGCGCGGCGAGCTGACGCTGCAAAGCATCGCCGGCCTGCAGACCACGGTGCTGCGCCCTTCGGTGATCTTCGGCGCCCGCGACCGCTTCCTGAACCTGTTTGCCGGTCTGCAGCGGCTCAGCCCGCTGTTGCCGCTGGCCGGCAGCCAGGCGCGCTTTCAGCCGGTCTGGGTCGGCGACGTGGCCGCCGCCATCCTGGCCTGCCTGGACGACCTGGAAACCATCGGCAAGACCTACGAGCTGGCCGGCCCGCGGGTCTACAGCCTGCGCGAGCTGGTGCAGTTCGCCGGTGGCCTGGCCGGCTGCGCGCGGCCGGTGCTGCCGCTGCCCGGCCCGCTGGCCTGGCTGCAGGCGCTGGCCCTCGAATGCCTGCCCGGCGAGCCCTTGATGAGCCGCGACAACCTGGCGTCGATGCAGGTGCCGAACGTGGCCAGCGGCCAGCTGCCGGGGCTGGAGCGCCTGGGGATACACGCCCACAGCCTGGAGGCCATCGTGCCGACCTACCTGGCCCCGGGCCAGGCCGAGGCCCGCCTGGACGGCTTTCGGGCCAAGCGCTGAGCGCATCAATCGGCGACCGAGCTTGCATCAATCGCCGCCCTCAAGCCGGGGAAACTGGGGCACCACGCCACGGAGATCCCGCATGCTGCAACTCGTCATCGGCAACAAGAACTACTCGTCCTGGTCGATGCGGCCCTGGGTGCTGCTGCGCCAGCTCGGCATGCCGTTCGAGGAGAAGCTGCTGCGTTTCGACTCCTTCGAGCCCGGCTCGCGCTTCAAGACCGCAGCGGCTGCGCTGTCGCCGACCGCCAAGGTGCCGCTGCTGATCGAGGCCGACGGCTTCACGACCTGGGACTCGCTGGCCATCGTCGAGCGGGTCGCCGAGCTGGCCCCCGGGGTCTGGCCGGCAGACGCAAAAGCCCGCGCCCGCGCGCGCAGCCTGGCGGCGACCATGCACAGCGGCTTTGGCGACCTACGCCGGCTCTGCCCGATGAACATCGACGCCGAGCTCGCTGCCGTCGGCCGCCGCCTGCTGGCCACCGAGCCGGCGCTGCAGGCCGATCTGGACCGCTTGCAGGCGCTCTGGGAGCCCGAGCTGGCGGCCCATGGCGGACCGCTGCTGTTCGGCGCCTTCAGCGCCGCCGACGCCTTCTTCGCGCCGGTGGCGATGCGCATCACGCGCTATGGGCTGCCGCTCGCCTCCGAGCGCTGCCACGCCTACGTGGACGCCGTCTGCGGGCTCAGCGCGGTGCAGGCCTGGGTGGCCGATGCCCTGCTGGAGAAGGACTTCGTGCCCGAGGACGAGCCCTACCGGCAGAGCGCATCGGACGAGCCGCGCTGACGCCCAGGCGCGTCAGTCGATTTCCTGTCCGATGCGCAGCAGATTGCCGTCCTCGTCGATGACGGCGAACTCGCGCATGCCCCAGGGCTTGTCGGCCAGCAGGTCCATGCGCGGGATGCCCTGTGACGGCAGTCGCGCGGCGCCGAAGTCCAGGTAGATCGCATCGACGTCCTGCACGCGGACATAGCAGCCGGCATGCGACTCGGCGGGCAACAGATCCGGGTGGGCGAAGAAATGCAGCTCGACGCTGCCGCGGGTCAGGATGGCGTAGTCGTGGCCGTCGAAGACTTCGCCGTCGAAGCCGAGACGGGCATAGAAGGCCAGGGTGGCGAGCAGCGAGCGGCTGGGCAGGATGGGGATGGCGAGGTCTTGCATGGAGGTTCTGATCATGCCTGCTGGCTGGACCGACACTTGCGCCCATGCAGATGTATGAAGTCGGCGGCGCGGTGCGCGACGCCCTGATGGGTTTGACGCCCAGCGACCGCGACTGGGTGGTGGTCGGCGCGACGCCGTCCGAGCTGATCGCGCTCGGCTACCAGCCGGTGGGCAAGGATTTCCCGGTCTTTCTGCACCCGGATACGCACGAGGAAGTCGCGCTGGCGCGCACCGAGCGCAAGACGGCCCGCGGTTATCACGGCTTTGCCTTTCACGCCGCGCCCAACGTGACGCTGGCCGAGGACCTGGCGCGCCGCGACCTGACGATCAATGCGATCGCCCGTGCGGTCGATGGCACGCTGGTCGACCCCTATGGCGGTCGGCAGGACATTGCCGACCGGGTCCTGCGGCACGTCAGCCCGGCCTTTGCCGAGGACCCGGTGCGCATCCTGCGCCTGGCCCGCTTCGCGGCGCGCTGGCCGGACTTCACGGTGGCCGACGAGACCTTGGCCCTGTGCCGGCAGATGGTCGGCGAGGGCGAGGTCGACGCGCTGGTTGCCGAGCGGGTCTGGCAGGAGTTCGCCCGCGGCCTGATGGAGCGCGCACCGGGCCGCATGATCGAGCTGCTGCGCGAGGTCGGCGCGCTCGCCCGGCTGGCCCCCGAGCTCGACGCGCTCTGGGGGGTGCCGCAGCCGCTGGCGCATCACCCCGAGGGCGATACCGGCGCGCACATGCTGCTGGTGCTGGAGCAGTGCGTGCGCCTGCAGGCGCCATTAACCGTGCGCCTGGCCGCCTTGCTGCACGACCTCGGCAAGGCGCTGACGCCGGAGGATCAATGGCCGCGGCACATCGGCCACGACGCGCGCGGCGTGCGCCTGGTCCGCGACGTCGCGGCGCGCTGGAAGCTGCCGGCCGAGTGCAAGGAACTCGCCGAGCTGGCATGCGCCGAGCACATCCATGTGCACCAGAGCGGCGGCTTTGGCGCGGCGGCCGTCTGGCGATTGCTGCAACGCTGCGACGCGCTGCGCCGGCCGGAGCGCTTTCGCCAGCTGCTGCAGGTCTGCGAGTGCGACGCCCGCGGTCGCGCCGGCCTGCAGGACCGCGGCTACCCGCAGGCGGCGCGCCTGGCCGCCGCGCTGGACGCGGCGCTGGCGGTGGACAGCGCGGCGATCAGCGGACCGCTGCTGGCCGCTGGCGCGAAGGGCGACGCGATCGGCAAGGCCATTGCCGCCGCGCGTGAATCGGCCATTGCTGGCGCGCTGGACGCACACTCTCCCCGATGAGCCATTCTCCTGACGCACCGGCCGGTGGCCGTGGGGCGGTGAAAGCCGCCTTCGACGCCTTTGCCGAGCAAGGCATCCCGCTGAAGATCGTGCGCAGCTTCCTGAAGGCCAACAAGCCCGAGGGCTTCGACTGCCCGGGCTGCGCCTTCCCCGACCGCCCCGGCAGCTTCGGACCGGACAGCTGCGAGCAAGGCCAGAAGGCGATTGCCTGGGAGATGACGCCCAAGGCCGCCGACGCCGCCTTCTTCGCGCAGCACACGCTGACCGAATTGAGAACGTGGCGCCCGCGCGAGCTGGAGGCGGCAGGCCGACTCACCGAGCCGCTGCGCTATGACGCAGCGAGCGATCGCTATGTGGCGATCCCCTGGGACGAGGCGCTGCGCCTCGCCGCCGAGCGTCTGCGCGCGCTCGACCCCAAGCGGGTCAGCTTCTACACCTCGGGCCGCAGCAGCAACGAGGCGGCCTTCCTCTGGCAGCTGCTGGTCCGCGCCTACGGCAGCAGCAATCTGCCCGACAGCAGCAATCTCTGCCACGAACCCTCGGGCCTGGCGATGAAGCAGCAGATCGGCGTCGGCAAGGGCACCGCGCAGCTGGCGGACTTCGAGCTTGCCGACTGCATCCTCGTCGTCGGCCAGAACCCGGCCACCAACCACCCGCGGCTGATGGGCACGCTGCATGCCGCCGCCAAGCGCGGCGCCACGGTGCTGGCGCTCAACCCCATCGTCGAGCGCGGCTTCATCAACTTCGCCGATCCCAAGGACGCGGTCGAGATGATCACCAACCGCGGGCTGCGCGTCGCCAAGCGGGTCTGGCAGGTGGCCATCGGCGGCGACCTCGCGACGCTCAAGGGCGTGGCCAAGCGCTGGTTCGCGCGCGAGGCGGCCGGCGAGCAGATCTTCGACCTCGGCTTCATCCGCGAGCACACGGAGGGCTTCGACGCGCTCAAGCGCGATATCGAGACCGAGCCCTGGGACGCGATCGTCGCCGCCAGCGGCCTGGACCGCGCCGCCATCGAGGCCCTGGCCGACGAGCTCGCCGCCAGCCGCCGGCTGTTGATCACCTGGTGCATGGGCCTGACCCATCACGAGCACGCGGTGGCGACGATCCAGATGCTGAGCAATCTGCAACTGCTGCGCGGCCAGATCGGCCTGCCCGGCGCCGGCCTGGTGCCGGTACGCGGGCACTCCAATGTGCAAGGCGACCGGACCATGGGCTGCACTTACCAGGTGCCCGAGCGCTGGCTGACGAATCTGGAGCGCGAGTTTCCCGGCTTGCTACTCCCCCGCGAGATGGGCATGGACGCGCACGCGACCTTGCAGGCGGCGGTGAACGGCGAGTTGCAAGGCCTGCTGTCCTTGGGCGGCAATCTGGCGATGGCCGGCCCCGATGCCGGGCGCGTGCGCGACGCGCTCTCTGGCCTGACGTTCACGCTGCACATCGCCACCAAGCCCAATCACACGCATCTGCACCCCGGTCGCGATGGCCTGCTGCTGCCCTGCCTGGCGCGCACCGACGACGACGGCCAGGCGGTGACCGTCGAAGACTCGATGAGCATGGTGCACGCCAGCCGCGGCATGCAGGCGCCCCAGCACACGACGCAATGGGCGGAGACGCGCATCGTCGCGGGGCTCGCCGACGCGCTGCTCGGCAGCGCGTCCGTACCCTGGCGCGAGCTCGCCGCCGACCATGCGCGCCTGCGCGACGCCATCGAGCGATGCCAGCAAGGCGTGTTCGACGGCTTCGAGGACTTCAACGCCAAGCTCAAGACGCCCGGCGGCTTCTGGCTGCCCAACCCGGCCGCGCGCCGCGAGTGGCGCACGCCCAGCGGCAAGGCGCGCCTGCTGCCGCAGGCCTTGCCGGCGGACGGCGTGGTCGCCCGCGCGAAGGCGGCGGTGACCGACGCGGATCGCGTGCTGACCCTGATGACGGTGCGCAGTCACGACCAGTTCAACACGACCGTCTACGGCAACGACGACCGCTACCGCAATGTCTTCGGCACGCGCGAGGTGATCTTCGTCGCCCCCGAAGAGTTGGCGCGCCTGGGCCTGCGGGCCGGGCAGCGCGTCGATGTCGAGGGCATCGCCGGGATCGAGGCCGGCAGCGCCTCACGCTGGCTGCGCGGCTTCGAGCTGCGCGAGCTGGCGATCGCCCGCGGCTGCGCGGCCGCCTATTTCCCCGAGGCCACGCCCCTGGTCCCGCTGGGCCTGGTCGCGGCGGGCGCGCGCACGCCGGCGGCCAAGGCGATCCCGGTGCGCCTGCATCCCGTGGGTCCGCTCGCATGACCGACTGGGCGCGGCCCGAGCCCGAGGCCTATGCCAGCGGCCTGGCCCGCGCCGGCGCGCGCACGCACGAGGATCTGTCGCGCAGCGAGACCCTGATCGAAGAGGTGCCGGTCAGCCTGGTCTTCAACGGCGAGGCGGCCATCACGCTGATGGCCACGCCGCTGCAGGCCGAGGCGCTGGCGCTGGGCTTCTGCCTGAGCGAGGCCTTCGTCGCCGACGCCGCCGAGATCCGCGCGCTGGAGGCGCTGCCGGTCGGTGCCGGGCTGGCGGTGCACATCGAGCTGCCGGCCGAGCGCCTGGCGCCGCTGCTGGCGCGTCGCCGTTTCGGCGCGGCGCCGGGCGGCTGCGGGCTCTGCGGCATCGAGGACCAGCGCAGCCTGCTGGCCCTGCCCGCGGCCGCAAGCCGACCGCTGCGCCTGCACGCGCAGGCGATTGCGCGCGGCCTGGCGGCGCTCCAGCAAGGCCAGCGGCTCAATGCCGCCAGCGGCGGCGCCCATGCGGCCGCACTGCTCAGCAGCGACGGCGAACTGCTGGTGCTGGCCGAGGACGTCAGCCGGCATTGCGCGATGGACAAGGCGATCGGCCTGCTCGCCCAGGCCGGTGGCGACTTCGCGCAGGCCTGGGCCCTGGTCAGCAGCCGCGCCAGCTTCGAGCTGGTCGCCAAGTGCGCGCGCCTGCGGCTGCCGCTGCTGGTCGCGGTCAGCGCGCCGACGGCACTCGCGCTGCGCGCTGCCGAGCAGTCCGGCGTCGCCCTGATCGGTTTCGCGCGCGACGGCCGCTGGACCCGCTACACCTCGGGATCTCCCTAGGCCGCGGCGCCGCGTCGCTGCGCAGTCTTGCCGCCCCGAGCGGGCGACGACTGCCTAGCATGCCGCCCATGCCCATGCTCGCCCTGAACCTGCAGTCCGAGGACACCGCGCGCTTCGCTCCCGCGCTCAGCTTCGGTATCGCCGATCCCCTGCCGTCGCAGCGCTGGACGCCGCCGCGCGACGCCGGTTTCTACGACTTGCAGCCCGAGGAGGCGGTGGCCACGCTGGAGCTGGCCCGCACCGAGTCGGCCTGGGCGCCGACCGTCCGCCTCGGGCTCTGAGCGTGGTCAAGGCGGCAGTGCCGCCGCCGCGGCATGATGCGCGCCATGAGCGCCCTGACCTGGACCGACGCACTGCGCCTGCAGCACGATGCCCTCGACGACACCCATGAGGAATTCGTCGCCCTGCTGAACGGCCTGGAGCTGGCCCTGGCCGGCGGCGACGCCGCCGCCTCCCTGGCGGCCCTGGTCGCTCACACCGAGGCGCATTTCGCCATGGAGGAAGGCTGGATGGCCGAGCTCGGCTTCGAGCCCGACAACTGTCACAGCCGCCAGCACCGCATGGTCTTGGAGTTGATGCGCGAGGTCGCGCGCCGCCAAGGCGCCGAGCCCGAACTGCTGCCGCGCCTGGTACCGGCCCTGGCCGAGTGGTTTCCGCAGCACGCGGCGATGATGGACGCCGCCCTGGTCGACGTGATGCGACAGGCGGCCGCCGGCACGCAGACGGCCTGAAACATCGTCAGCCCCCGGGCCTGGGCAGAATGGCCGCCGCCATGCCCGCCGCGTCCAGTCCCGCCCAACGCCTTGCGCAACGCGCCTGGCAGCGCCTGCATGCCGACGCGGGCGAGGCCCTGACGCTGACCGAACGCGCCGCGCAACGCGCCGCCGCGAGCCAGGATGCCACGGGCGCCGCCTGGGCCCAGCTGGTCCTCGGCTTTCACCGCCTGTACTTCAGCGCGCCGGCGCTCGCCCGCAGCGAACTGGAGGCCGCGCGCCAGCGCTTCGCGCTGCTTGGCCAGCGCGGCGGCGAGATCCTCGCCGCCGCGGGCCAGGCCCGCGCGATGTGGCGGCTCGGCCAGGTGCGCGACGCCCAGGCCCTGCTGCTGCCGCTGCGCGACGAGGGCCTGCAGCTGCTGCGCGGCGCGCAGCGCGGCGTGCTGCTCAACGCCATCGCCGGCTGCTGGTCGGCGCTCGGCGACTCGGCGCAGGCCTTTGCCTATATGTACGAGGCCCTGCGCGGCGCCGGGCCGCGCCAGGGCCATGGCTTCGACATCGCGCTCTACTGCAATCTGTCGCACGAGCTGATCGAGCTGGGCGACTGCGACGAGGCCTTGCGCCAGATCGAGCGCGGCCTGGAGCGCATGCGCGATCTGCACAACGGCCGCCTGCTCACCGTGCTGCTGGTCAACCGCATGCTCTGCCTGACCGAGCTGGGGCGGGCCGCCGAGGCGCTCGACGATGTGCGCCGGCTGCTGGCGGCACGCAACGACCCCAGCGGCCGCGAGTTGCTGCCCCTGCATTTCGAGGCCCAGGCCCTGTGTGCCTTGCGCGCCGGCGAGCTGGCGCTGGGCGAGGCGGCACTGGCGCGCTGCGCGCCGCCCCAGTTGCCCGACGAAAAGATCGAGCGGGTGATGGCCGACGCGCTCGCCCTGCAGCTGAAGGGCCAGCCAGAGGCGGCGCTGGCGCAGCTGCAGCGGGCGGCGCCGGCGCTGCGGGCCGAGGGCGACGAGCGCCCCAGCCTGCGCATGCGCTGCGAGTACGCGCGCCTGCGCGCCGACCTGCTGGAAGCGGCCGGCGACGCCGCCGCGGCGCTGGCCGCGCTGCGCGAGTGGCAGGGCCTGGCCGCCGAGCGCGCCCGCCTCGCCTCGCAGGCCAGGCAGCAGTCGGCCATGCTGCAGACCGAGTTGCTGTTGCTGCAGCAGCGCCTGGAGGAGAACGAGGCACGTCGCGAGGCCGCCGAGCGGGCCCGCGCCGAGCTGGCCGAGCTCAATGCGGCCCTGTCGCGCAAGATCGCCGAGGTCGAGGCGCTGCAGTCCAGGCTGCAGGAGCTGGCGACGCAGGATGCGCTGACCGGGCTGGCCAACCGCCGCCACCTGAACGACAGCCTGCCGGCGGTGCTGGCGCTGGCGCAGCGCGACGCCACGCCGCTGGCCGTGGTGGTCATCGACCTCGACCACTTCAAACGCGTCAACGACGAGCATGGCCATCCGGCCGGCGACCAGCTGCTGGCCGCCTTCGGGCGGCTGGCGCGCGAGCAATTGCGCCGCAGCGACCTGGCGTTCCGCTACGGCGGCGAGGAGTTCTGCCTGCTCATGCCGCACACGCGGGCCAGCGACGCCCAAACCAAGGTGAAGGAACTGCTGAACCTGTGGAAGGCCCAGCAGTTCCTGCTCGATGGCGGCGTGCGCATCAGCGGCCAGAGCTTTTCGGCCGGGGTGACCGACTCGCAGCAGAGCCCGGGTTCGCCGGCCGCCCTGCTGCGCGCCGCCGACCAGCTGCTGCTGCTGGCCAAGCGCTCGCAGCGGGGCAGCGTGCTGGTTCCCGGCGCGCTGTCCTGACAGGACTTACATCGGCGGCAGCACCACGCTGTCGATGACGTGGATCACGCCGTTGCTGGCGCTGATGTCGGTCTTCACGACCTTGGCCTTGTCGACCATCACGCCACCGGCGGTGCTGATCGTCAGTTCGCTGCCCTGCACCGTCTTGACCTTGCCGGCCTTGACGTCCTTGGCCATCACGGCGCCGGGCACCACGTGGTAGGTCAGCACGGCGGTCAGCTTGGCCTTGTCGGCCAGCAGCGCATCGAGCTGCGCCTTGGGGATCTTGGCGAAGGCCTCGTCGGTCGGCGCGAACACCGTGAACGGGCCCTTGCCCTTCAGCGTGTCGACCAGACCGGCAGCCTGCAGGGCGGTGGCCAGGGTCTTGAACTGGCCGGCGGCGACGGCGGTGTCAACGATGTCCTTGGCCTGGGCGGCGAGCGCCGACAGCGACAGGGCGGCAACGGCAAACAACTTCTTCATGACGGGTCCTTTCAGGACAGGGCGGGGAGGATGACGCGGTCCAGGGTATGGACCACGCCGTTGATGGCCAGCGCATCGGTGGCGGCAATGCCGGCCGTGCGGTTGTTGGCATCGGTGATGCGCAGGTCGGCGCCAACGCGGAAGCTGCCGCCGTTCAAGGTGGTGATCGGCGTGTTGATCGGCACCCCGGCGCGGTAGACCCGGCCCGGCACGACGTGGTAGGTCAGCACCGCGGTGAGCAGCGGCACATTGGCCAGCAGATCGGCCTTGCTGACGTTGAGCTCGGCGAGCAGCGCGGCGAAGGCGTCGTTGGTCGGTGCGAACACGGTCAGCGCCGTCGGCCCGCTCAGCGCGCCGACCAGGCCGGCCGCCTGCACCGCCTCGACGAGGATGCTGAACTGCGGCGCCGCCAGGGCCAGCTCGACGATGTTGGGGATCTTCGGCAGGATGACCTTGTCGATGACGTGGATCACGCCGTTGCTGGCGAAGACATCGGTGGCACTGATGGCAGCCTGGCGGCCGTTGCGGTCGGTGATGGTCAGCGCGTTGTTGATGCTGAAGCTCTCGCCCTGCACGGTGGTGATCGCCGCCCCGACCGGCACGTCGGCGCGCAGCACGCGGCTGGGCAGCACGTGGTAGGTCAGCACGGCGGTCAGCAGCGGCCGGTTGGCCAGCAGCTGCTCCTTGCTCATGCCCAGTTCGGCCAGCAGGCCGGCGAAGGCGGTGTTGGTCGGCGCAAAGACGGTGAACGGCCCGGTGCCCGATAGCGTGCCCGCCAGCCCGGCGGCGACCACGGCCTCGACCAGGATGCTGAAGTCAGGCAGGGATTGCGCGGTCTGCACCAGGTTCTTGTCGGCCGGCAGCATCACGCGGTCCAGCTTGTGCACCACGCCGTTGGAAGCGCTGATGTCGGTCGCGACCACCCGACCGCTGCGGTTGCGGCCGTCGGTGAAGCGCAGGGTGCCGGCCGCGGCGTCGATCTTGAAGATGCCCCCGCCGAGCGTGGCGATGGCCCGGCCCGGCTGGACTTGAGCGCTGCTCACCCGGCTGCCCAGCACGTGGTAGCGCAGCACGTCGCGCAACAGCGTGGTGTTGGCGAGCAGCTGGGCCGGCGTCAGCCCCAGCTCGGCCAGCAGCGCGGTGAAGGCGGCGTTGGTCGGTGCGAACACGGTGAAGTTGCCGTCACCCTGCAGGGTCTCGCTGAGGCCGGCGGCGCTGATGGCCTCGGCCAGGATGCTGGTCTCCGGGTCCTTGAGCAGCACCGCGCGGTAGAGATCCTGAGGCGGGTCGTCGTCGCCCAGGCAGGCGGTCAGACCCAGGCTGCTGATGGCCAACACGGCAGCGCGGCGGCTGAGAGGACTGATAGGTGGCATGGCGGCTCCTGGTTGGGGTTCAAATACTCAGCGGTCTTTAATTTATACCGTTAAGTATTCCGATGGAACCGTGTGGTCTATTACACAACCACTTGGTTACAAAACAGATCCGAGAGTCGATCCGCACTAGAATCGCGGCATGAACAAGCCCTCATTCCGTGCCCAGGTGCTGCAGGCCCGGGAAGAAGCCATCGTCGACGCCGTCAATCGCCTGCTCGTCGATCGTGGCTACGACGCCATGACCGTCGACGCGGTGGCCGCCGAGGTCGGCATCGCCAAGGCCAGCCTGTACAAGCACTTCGCTTCCAAGGAACAGCTGGCCGCCGCCGCCATGGTGCGGGTGCTGGACCGGGCGATCGCCCATTGCCTGCACGCCGAGGTGGCCGGCCTGAGCAGTCCGCTGGCCCGCTTGCGCGCCGTGGCCCGTTGGGCGATGGAGCAGCAGCTGGCCGGTCAGATGCCGGCACTGCCGGCGCAGAACTCGGCGCTGCGCAGTGCGCTGCTGGGCGACCGCGCCTACATGGACCGGCTGCTGGAGCTGAGCGAGCGGCTGAGCGAATGGATCGGCGAGGCGCAGCAGGCCGGCGAGTTGAACGCCAAGCTGCCCGCCGAGGTGGTGCTCTACACGCTGTTCGCCCGCGCCTGCGACCCCGTGCTGGGCGTGCTGAAGGCCGGCGGCAGCTACAGCGACGCCGAGATCGTCGACTGGCTGCTCAGCGGCTGCTTCGACGGGCTAGCTCGCTAGCGATCGGACTTCCAACTCGCAGCGATCACGGCCGCCGGCCTTGGCGCGGTACAGCGCCTCGTCGGCGCGCTTGACCAGTTGGGCGCCGGTCTCGTCGTCGTCGCTGCTCGACCACAGGCTGACGCCGGCACTGAAGCTGATGCGCCCGACCACCGGGAACTCGGTCTCGGCGGTCGCGGCGCGCAGCTTGGCGGCCACCTGCAACGCGCCCTCGGCGCGCGCCGTGCCCGGCATCAGCAACGCAAACTCCTCGCCGCCGATGCGCGCCACGCAGTCGCTGCCGCGGGTCTGCGACCCCAGCAAGGCCGCGAACTGGCGCAGCACCGCATCGCCGACGTCATGGCCGTGCAGGTCGTTGATGCGCTTGAAATGGTCGATGTCGAGCAGCAGCAGGGCGATGCCGCTGCCCTGGCGTCGCGCGAGCTGGATGCTGTCGCGCAGCTTGTCGTCGAACCAGCGGCGGTTGAAGACGCCGGTCAGCGGGTCGCGCGTGGCCAGCCTGGCCAGCTCCTCGTTCGCCGCCTCCAGGGCCGCGGTGCGCATGGCCACGGTGTTCTCCAGGCTGGCGTTGATCGCCTCCAGCTCGCGCTCCTTGCGCAGCAGGCTCTCGGTCATGCCGCGTACCGCCTGGTCGAGCAAGCGCACCTCGGCCGGACCCTGGGACGGCGGGAACGGCGCGTCGACCTCGCCGGCCTCGATGCGCCTCACCGTCGCGGCCAGCGCCCCCAGGGGCCGGCTCAAGCGCACCGCCAGCAGGTAGGCCACGGCACTGCAGACCAGCGCCGCCAGCAGCCCGATGAGCAACAACTGCCGGCTCAGCGCGCGCACCGGCTGCAAAGCACTGTCCAGCGGCTCCCGGACGACGACCCGCCAGCCGAGCTCCGACTGCCCGCCGCTGAGCACCGGGCTGTGGCCGACGAGGTAGTCGTCGCCGTCGCCCCAGGCCAGCACCGCATGCGCGCGCTGCAGCAAGTCCGCCGGGGCGCGCGTGCCGACCCGGCCCTGCGGGTAGAGCACGCGCCCTTGGCGGTCGAGGATCAAGACCTCGGCCGACGCCTGCAGACCATGGCGGTTGACGGTATCGACCACCGTGCGCGTCACCCAGCTCCAATGCGCATGCGTGCCGATCACGCCGCGCAGCTTGCCGTCGCGACCGACGATGGGCGCGGCAAAGTCGATGAAACGCAGCGGCTCGCCGTCGGTCGCCGGCGGCAACAGCTTGGCCAGCAGCTTGGCCTCGTGCACGTCGCCGACGAAGCCGCTCTGCGTCGCCGCCTGGAACCAGTCGCGCGCCGCCACCGAGACGCCGATCAGCAGGTCGTCGGAGGCCGCCATCACCCGGCCGGCGGCGTCGGTGACGCCCAACCAGGCGTACTCACTGCGCAGCCGCTTGCGCAGGCTGAGCGAGTGACGCACGGCCTCGCCGTCGAGCGGGCCGTCGACCAGATGCGGCGCCTGGCTGAGGATCAGCACCTCGGTCTCGCGCTCGCGCAGATTCGCCCCCAGCAGCTCGGCGGCAGCCCGCGCGTGGGCCGGCAGGTTCTCGCCACGCGCCTGCGCCGCCGCCTGGGTCGCCAAGCGGGCGCCGTAGAGGCCGACCAGCAGCAGCACGAGCAGGGCCAGGCCGCCGAGGCCGAATGCCAGGTAGGACTTGAAACCGAGAGAACGCATGGGCTGGCAGGTGGCAGTCGCTCAGCCCGACTTTGCCACCACCCCGGTGTTCAGCGTTCGGCGCGCAGGCGGAAAGCGGCAACGATCTGCACCAGCTGCCGCGCCTGCTCGCGCAGGCTTTCGGCGGCGGCGGCGCCTTCCTCGACCAGCGCGGCGTTCTGCTGCGTCACCTGGTCCATGTCGGTGATCGCCTTGTCGATCTGCGCCACGCCATGGCTCTGCTCCAGGCTGGCGCTGCTGATCTCGCCGACGATGTCGGTGACGCGCCGGATCGAGGCCACCACCTCGCTCATCGTCGTGCCCGCCTGGCCGACCAGCTGGCTGCCCTGCTCGACCCGCTGCACGCTGTCGCCGATCAGCGTCTTGATCTCCTTGGCCGCCTCGGCCGAACGGCTGGCCAGGGTGCGCACCTCGCCGGCGACCACCGCAAAGCCACGCCCCTGCTCGCCGGCACGCGCCGCCTCGACGGCGGCGTTCAGCGCCAGGATGTTGGTCTGGAAGGCGATGCCGTCGATGACGCTGATGATGTCGGCGATGCGCTTGCTGCTTTCGTCGATGCCGCGCATGGTCTGGATGATCTGCTGCACCACCTCGCCGGCATCGACGGCCACCTTGGACGCGCCGCTGGCCAGCTGGGTCGCCTGACGCGCGTTGTCCGCCGTCTGCTGGGCGGTGACATTGAGCTCCTCCATCGACGCGGCGGTCTGCTGCAGCGACGAGGCCTGCCGCTCCGAGCGCTGGCTGAGGTCGAGATTGCCGTTGGCGATCTCGCTGCTGGCGCCGGCCAACGCCTCGGACGAGCTGCGCACCGTGCCGACCACCTCGGCCAGCTTGTGCTCCATGTCGTCCAGCGCCCGCAGCAGGTCGGCAATCTCGTCGTCGCCCTTGGCGACAATCTCGGCGCTCAGATCACCGGCCGCCACCTGGCGGGCCAGACCGACGGCCTGCTCCAGCGGCGTGGTGATGGCGCGGCTGAGCATCAGGCCGGCGGCGATGCCGATGCCGCTGGCCACCAGCATGAGCACCAGGCTCAGCCAGACCGCGCGGCGGCCGGCGACGGCCGCCGCCTCGGCGGCGGCCAGGCTGTCGGCGTGGATGCGGTTGCCGACCTCCTCGATCAGCTTGGACGGTCCGCGGTCCATGCCCTGCACCGCCTTGTCGCCCACCGTGTGGTCGAAGTCGGCCGCCTTGAACTGCTCGAAGGCGGCGCGGTACTTCTGGCCCATCTCGGCGTGGGCGGCGGCGAACTGCTGCACCAGCTCACGCGGCTCCCCGGGCGGCATGCCGGCCGCCAACTCCTTGTCGAGCTGCTGGATCTCCGCCTCCAGCTTCTGGAACGCCGTCCAGTAGCGCTCCAGCTGCTTGGGATCCTTGCCGCGCAACAGCACGTTCTTCCATTCCTGCACCTGGGTCTTGAACTTGCTGGCCATGGCCGCTGCCTGGCGCTCATGGTTGGTGTGGTTGCGCACCTCCCCCGTGAAAGTGTCGACGGCGCCGTTGAGCTGGTAGATGCCGATCAAGGCGGCAAAGAACACCAGGGCCAGCACCCCGGCGACCATCAGCGGCAGTTTCCTCTTGAGCTTCACGGCGCGACTCCGGTTGCGAGACGATGGGTCATCACAGTCGCAAGCCGGGCCGCTGTCAAGGCCGGCAGACCCCAGGGCTCAAGGGCTGCGAACCGTGCTCAAGCCCTCGGGCAGCGTGCCGCCGTCACCCAGGGCGTCGCGCAGCTGCTCAGCGCTCAGGCCATGGCCGTCGAGCACGCCGACCCAGCGATTGCGGCCCTCGCGCTTGGCCGCGTACAGGGCGGCGTCAGCGAGGTTCAGCACCGTCGCCCAGACGACGGCGCGCGGCTGCTGGGGCAGCAGCGGCAGGCAGGCAAAGCCCACCGAACAGCTGCGCTGGATCACCCGACCGGTCTGCCCCGCTTCGCCAAGCAGGAAGGGGCGCTGGCCGACGGCCTGGCGGATGCGCTCGGCCAGCTCCGGGGCCGCGCTGCGCGCCATGCCCCGCGCCACCACGAGGAACTCCTCGCCGCCCCAGCGCACCAGGTAGTCGGCGGCGCGGAACACCTCCTGCAGGCGCTCACGCATCTGCACCAGCACGGCATCGCCGGCGGCGTGCCCGAACTGGTCGTTGACCTGCTTGAAGCGGTCGATGTCGATCAGGAAGAAGCACAGATCGGCGTCGTCGGGCGGTGGTTGCCCCAGTCGGGCCGCCTCCTCGTAGCGGCGCAGCATCAGGTTGACGTCGTCGCTCAACCGCTCCATCACGAAGCGGCGGTTGTGCAGGCCGGTCAGGGGATCGGTCAGCGCCGAGGCCTCGAGCGCCTTGGTCTTGTCGCGCAGCGCCTCCGACAAGGCTTCCAGCTGCTCGGTGCGCTGCTGCACGCGGGCCTCCAGCTCGGCCTGGCGGCGGCGCAGCGCCCGCGTGCGCAACTGCACGGCCAGCGCCAGCAGGCCGAGCAGGGGCAGCAACAGCAGCGAGCGCGCCCACCAGGTCTGCCACCAGTCCGGCAGCACCTCGATCGGCAGCACCAGCGCGTCGGGACTCCAGTCGCCGTTGCGATTGCTGCCCTGCACCTGCAGGGTGTAGGCACCGGGCGCCAGGCCGCCGAAGGCGGCGACGCGTTGATCGCCCTGCACCTCGGTCCACTCCTGGTGCAGGCCGTCCAGCCGGAAGCGATGGCGGTTGCGCGACGGCTGGCTGAGGTCCAGCGCGGCAAAGCCGATGGCGAAACTGCGCTCGCCCGGGGCCAGGCGCAGCGTCGGCTGCAGCCGCGCCAAGGGCGCCGGCTTGCCGTCGACGAAGAGCTCGGTGGCCAGCACCGGCGGCGCAAAGCGCCAAGGCGTGAAGCGGCGCGGCTCCAGCACCATCAGACCGCGGCTGCCGCCGAACAGCAGGCGGCCGTCGCGCAGGCCCAGGTAGGCGCGAAACCAGCCGGTGCCGATGTCCACGCCGTCGGCCTGGGCGATGCCGTCGAAGCGCTGGCGGGCCGGGTCGTAGACGCCGCGATGGGTCCAGATCCGCCCGCCGCTGTCCTCGAGCAGATTGGCGCCGAACGACTGGCCAGCCAGACCGATGCGCGCGCTGATGTGCTCGAAACGGGCCCGCCCTCCCTGCCGATCGACGAGGCGGTGCAGGCCGGACACGCTGTCCAGCCAGAGCTGGCCGCGGCGATCGACCAGCAGGCCCAGCACCGGGCTGATGGCCTGGCTGCTGTCGACCGGGGGCACGGGCAGCAGACCCGCGGCACCGGCCGGCAGGTCGAACAGCCCGCGCTCGCCGCCGACCCAGGCGCCGCCGTCGCCACGCACGGCGACGGCGTTGATGTCGCCGAACAACTCGGCGCCGTCGCCCAGGCGCAGGCGCCGCGGCCCCTCGTCGCCCGGCTGCCAGCGGTAGACCCCATCCTGGGTGCCGACCAGCATGCCGCCGTCGGGCAGCGCCCGAATCACGCGTACCCGGCCCTTGCCCACCGGCAAATCGCGCACCCAGCGCCGCGTGCGCGGGTCGAACAGCGAAACCCCGGCATCGCTGCCGACCCAGACCAGGCCGTTGGCAGCCTGCGCAATGCCGCCGGCGCGGCCACCGCGGTAACCCCCCTGACCGACCGGAAAGCTGTGCAACAGGCGCAGCTGGCGGTCCAGCACGGCGACGCCACGGTCGTTGGTGCCGATCCAGATCTCGCCGTTGTCCAGTTCGACCAGGCTGCGCACGTCGACCACGCCGAGCACGCTGCGCTCATCGCCGTCGCCACGGCGTACCCAGATGGCGCCGCCGTTGGGCACATGGCGCTGCAGCCCCCCGCCGTAGCTGCCGACCCAGAGCACGCCGCTGGGGTCCTTGACCATCACGCGCACGTCCGAGCCGGCCGGCCCCCACGGCCGGTTGACGCTGTAGCGGAGCAGGCGCTGCAGGCTGCCGTCGGCGCTGTAGCGGATCTCGATGCCGTTGGCGCGGCCCAGCCAGAGCTCACCGTCCTCCATCTCGACCAGCGCCTGCACCGCACCGCCGGCGCGCCCGCTGCGGTCCAGCCAGCGCAGACCGCCGGCCTCCAGGCGAAGCAGCTCGCCCTCCTGGGTGCCGATCCAGAGCCGGCCCTGCAGGTCCTCGTGCAGCAGGGTGATGACGTCGCCGGCGATGGCCTCGGTGCCGGGCACCATCTCGAAACGCGTCGCGCCGGGGCGCCGCCAGGCCAGACCGCCCCAGCTGCCGACCCAAAGCGTCCCGTCGCGGCCGATCAGCAGCGACTGCACGCGCGCATCGGGCAAGCCCTGTTCGGTGCCATAGCGCGTGAAGCGCTCGCTGCGCGGATCCAGGCGCTGCAGGCCGCCGCCGACGGTGCCGGCCCAGATGGTGCCGTCACCGTCCTCGACCAGGGCGCGCACCGTCCCCTTGGCCATGCGTCCCTCGCCTTCGCCGGGCTTGAACACCGTCCAATGCTGGGCGACCGGATCGAAGCGGGCCATGCCATCGCTGTCGGTGCCCACCCAGAGCAGGCCGTCACGGCCGACCAGCAGGCTGCGCACGAAGCTGGTCTGCGGCCCCTGCTCGCCGATCGGCGGGCGGAACGACACAAAGCTGTAGCCGTCGTAGCGCACCAGGCCGATGGCGGTGCCGATCCACAGGAAGCCGTTGCGGTCGACGATCAGCGTCGACACCACGCCGTCGCTGATCGCCGTGGCGTCGCCCACCGATTCGAAGCGCGGGTCGGCCAGCTCGGGGCGAGGCTGAGCCTGCGCCCAGCCAAACAGCCACCACAGCGGGAGCAGCAGGACGGGAATCAGCCAGCGGCGCATCGGCCCATTGTTATGGCATCAGCGCAGGCCTTCGTTGATGTTCGCCAACACTTGAGAACCAGGACACAGCTGCGCCTCGGTGAGTCGGTTCAACGGCGTGGCGGCCAGGCGCAGCTGCTGGTGCAGATTCCGCGCCGCCGGGTCGACATGGATGAGGCCGGTGGGCAGCCAGCCGTCCGCCTGCATGCGCTGCACGCTGGCCAGCGCGGCCTGGCGGTCGGCGACATCGTGATCGGCACGCAGCGCGCGCAGGCGCAACAGCGTGCCATCGGGCTGCGGCAGGTCGATGGCGCCGGCATCGCCCTGCGGCGCCTCGGCCAGGTCGATGAAGTCGATGCGGTTGAGCGCCGCGTTGTGCTCGCGCACATGGTCGTAGGAGCGCGTGCTGCCCAGGTGGTTGTTGAAGGCCACGCAGGGGCTGATGACGTCGAGGAAGGCGGCACCGCCATGCTGCATCGCGCCCTTGATCAGCGGCACCAGCTGGGCCTTGTCGCCGGAGAAGCCGCGCGCGACGTAGCTCGCGCCCAGTTGCAGCGCGAGGCTCACCAGATCGACCGCCTCGTCGAGGTTCTCCGCGCCCTTCTTGCTCCTGCTGCCCTGATCGGCGGTCGGCGAGAACTGGCCCTTGGTCAGGCCGTAGACACCGTTGTTCTCGACGATGTAGACCATGGGAACGCGGCGGCGCATCGCATGCGCGAACTGCCCGAGGCCGATCGACGCCGAGTCGCCGTCGCCGCTGACCCCGAGATAAAGCAGCTCGCGGTTGGCCAGCGAGGCGCCGGTCAGCACCGAGGGCATGCGCCCGTGCACCGCGTTCAGGCCATGGCTGGCGGCGAGGAAATAGTCCGGCGTCTTGCTCGAGCAGCCGATGCCGCTCATCTTGGCGACGCGATGCGGTTCGATGTCCAGCTCCCAGCAGGCCTGGATGATGGCCGCCGAGATGCTGTCGTGGCCGCAGCCGGCGCACAGCGTGGAGATGCGGCCCTCGTAGTCGCGTCGCGTGTAGCCGACCGCGTTCTTCTGCAGCGACGGGTGGTGCAGCGTGGGTTTGGCGATGTAGGTCATGCCGCACTCCTGGAGACAGCCATCGCATGGACCTGCTCGGTGATGCTGGCGACGATGAAGCGCGCGGTGATCGGCGTGCCGTCGAAGTGCAACACCTTCTTCAGCCGCTTGGGATCGAGGTCGAACTGGTTGACGAGCAGCTGGCGCAGCTGGCCGTCACGGTTCTGTTCGACGACGAACACGGCATCGTGGGCCTGCACGAAGGAAGCCACCGAGTCGGCAAACGGGAAGGCCCGCACGCGCAGCGCGTCGAGCGGGATGCCGGCGCCGGCCAGCGCGGCCAGCGCCTCGTCCAGCGCCGCCGCGGTCGAGCCGAAGTAGATGACGCCCAGCCGCGTCGGCTGCGCGGCAATGCGCCGCAGCGGCTGCGGCGCCAGGCGCGCGGCGGTCTGCATCTTGCGTTGCAGGCGGTCGGCGATGTAGAGGTAGTCGCCGCCCGCCTCGCTGTAGACGGCCTGCGCGTTGTGCGTGCTGCCGCGCGTGAAGTAGCTGCCGAGCCGGGGGTGAGTGCCGGGCAGCGTGCGGTAGGCCAGTGCGTCGCCATCGATGTCCTTGTAGCGGGCGAACTCCTTGCCGGCTTCCAGCTCAACGGCGCTCAAGACCTTGCCGCGGTCGTAGCGTCTGTCGTCATCCCATTGCAGCGGCGCGCACAGGCGCTGGTTCATGCCGATGTCCAGGTCGCTCATCAGGATCACCGGGGTCTGCAGGCGGTCGGCGAGATCGAGCGCGTCGGCCGCCATGTCAAAGCATTCCTTGGGGTCCTCGGGGAACAGCAGCACATGCTGGGTGTCGCCATGGCTGGCATAGGCGCAGGCCAGCAGATCGGCCTGCTGGGTGCGCGTCGGCATGCCGGTCGACGGCCCGCCGCGCTGCACGTTGACGATGGTCAGCGGCACCTCGGCGAAGTAGGCGAAACCGAGGAACTCGGTCATCAGGCTGATGCCGGGCCCGCTGGTCGCGGTGAAGGCGCGTGCGCCGTTCCAGCCGGCGCCGAGAATCATGCCGATCGCGGCGATCTCGTCCTCGGCCTGCACGATGGCATGGCGGGAGTCGCCGGTCTCAGGCTCCGTGCGGAACTTCTTGCAATAGGCCTGGAAGGCCTCGGCGACCGAGGTCGATGGCGTGATCGGGTACCAGGCGCAGACCGTCGCGCCGCCATAGACCATGCCCAGCGCGGTCGCCGCGTTGCCCTCCATGAAGATGCGGTTGCCGACCGCATCGGCCCGCCTCACCTTGAGGCCGACCGGGTGCTCGTCGAGCAGGTGCTCGCGGGCAAAGCTGGCACCCGCCTTGAGCGCGCGCACATTGCCGTCGAGCAGCTTCTCCTTGCCCTTGTACTGCTCGGCGAGCAGCTTCTCGAGCACGGCGATCTCGACGCTCATCAGCTCGGCCAAGGCGCCGATGGCCATGATGTTCTTGAACAGGGTGCGCTGGCGCGGGTCCTCGTAGGTGCCGTTGCAGATCGCGGTCAGCGGCATGCCGATCGCGTGGATGTCGGCGCGCAAGGACTCGGGCGGCTTGGTGCTGTCGTAGAACAGGTAGCCGCCGGGTTCGATCTCCTTCAGGTCCTGGGCCCAGGTCTGCGGGTTCATCGCGACCATGATGTCGACGCCGCCGCGCCGGCCCAGCCAGCCTTGCTCGCTGACCCGCAGCTCGTACCAAGTGGGCAGGCCCTGGATGTTGCTGGGGAAGATGTTGCGCGGGCCGACGGGGACGCCCATGCGCAGGATGGCTCTGGCGAACAGCTCATTGGCCGAGGCGCTGCCGGAGCCGTTGACGTTGGCGAACTTGATGACGAAGTCGTTCGTCGCTTCGATGCGCATCAGAAGCTCCCCCGGCAGGCCGCACCCGCCTTGGTCGTGGTCAGCAGGAACTTCTGCATGTCCCAGGCCCCGGTCGGACAGCGCTCCGCACACAGCCCGCAGTGCAGACAGACATCCTCGTCCTTGACTATCACCCGCCCGGTCTTCAGGTCGCCGCTGACGAACAAGGCCTGCTCGGTGTTCAGCGCCGGCGCGCTCAGCCGCCCCCGCAAATCCGCCTCGTCGCCGTTGACAACCATGCTCAGCGAATCGGTCGGGCAGATGTCCACGCAGGCATCGCACTCGATGCAGAGCTTGTCGCTGAACACCGTCTGCACATCGCAGTTCAGGCAGCGCTGCGCCTCGGCAAAGGCCTGCTTCACATCGAAGCCCAGTTCGACCTCGACGCGGATCGACTTCAGCGCCGCCTCGGCCGCCGCCCAGGGCACCTTGTGGCGCGCGTCACGGGTCGGCGCGTTGTCGTAGCTCCACTGATGGATGCCCATCTTCTGCGACATCAGGTTCACATGCGGCGGCGGGCGCTGGCTGACCTCCTCGCCGTGCAGGAATCGGTCGATGCTGACGGCCGCCTCATGCCCATGGGCAACCGCGGTGATGATGTTCTTCGGCCCGAAGGCGGCGTCGCCGCCGAAGAAGACCTGGGGCAGCGAGCTCTGGTGCGTGCCAGCGCCCAGCACCGGCAGGCCCCAGCGGTCGAAGGCGATGCCGGCATCCGCCTCGATCCAGGGAAACGCGTTCTCCTGGCCGACCGCGATCAGCACCTCGTCGCAGGGCTCGTCGACCGTCTTGCCGGTCGGCACCAGGCTGCGCTTGCCGTTCTCGTAACGCGACTCGACGATCTCGAAGCGCATGCCGACCAGCACCCCGTCGTCGACCAGGAAGGCCAGCGGCGCGTGCTGCGGCAGGATGGGGATGCCCTCGTGCTCGGCGTCCTCCTTCTCCCAGGGCGATGCCTTCATGTCCTCGTAGGTCGAGCGCACCAGCACCTTGACCGACTCGGCGCCCAGCCGGCGCGCCGAGCGGCAGCAGTCCATCGCGGTGTTGCCGCCGCCCAGCACCAGCACGCGGCGCCCGACCTTGTCGACATGGCCGAAGGACACCGAGGCCAGCCAGTCGATGCCGATGTGCACCTGGGCCTTCGCGTCCCAGCGACCGGGCAGGTCGAGGTCGCGCCCGCGCGGCGCGCCGCAGCCGACGAAGATGGCGTCCCAGCCTTGCGACAGCAAGGCCTTCATCGAATCGATGCGCTGGCCGCCGCGGATCTCGACGCCGAGCTGGCTGATGTGGCCGACCTCCTCGTCGATGACCGCCTCGGGCAGACGGAAGCGCGGCACCTGGCTGCGCATGAAGCCGCCGGCCTTGGCCTCGGCGTCGAACACCGTCACCGCATACCCCTCGACCGCGAGATCGCGGGCCACGGTCAGCGAGGCCGGGCCGGCACCGACGCAGGCGACGCGCCGGCCATTGCCCTTCTTGGGCTTGAGCGGCATCAGCGCGCGCACGCCGTCGCCCTTGAAGTCGGCGGCAACGCGCTTGAGCCGGCAGATCGCCACCGGCTCCGGCTTGGCGAGGTTGTGCTCCTCGACCCGGCCGCGCCGGCAAGCCGGCTCGCAGGGTCGGTCGCAGGTGCGCCCGAGGATGCCCGGGAACACATTGCTGACCCAGTTCACCATGTAGGCCTCGTCGAAACGGCCCTGGGCGATCAGCCTGATGTACTCCGGCACAGGCGTGTGGGCCGGACAGGCCCACTGGCAATCAACGACCCGGTGGAAGTAGTCCGGGTCGCGCACATCGGTCGGCAGCACCTGCGCGTCTCCTCGCAGCTGGTAGACGCCCCCAGTCTAGGAGCGGCTTCGCCGCCGGTTGACGCAGCGTTTCCCCTTAGACCCGGTGTTCAACCGAAGGGCCGCACACCCAGCCAGGCGCCATGCAGCCAGAAGGCAAAGCCGGCAAAGGCCGCCGTGCCAATCACCAGGGTCGCGGCCGTGCCGGCCACGGTGCCGGCCGGCACGCTGCCGGGCCGGCGGCGCGCGCTGCGGAACAGCAGCACCGCCCAGAGCAGAAAGCCGCCGAAGAGCAGCAGGTCCGGCAGGCTGTGGTTGACGAGCAGATGGGCGAAGGCCCAGAGCTTGACCGACAGGGTCATCGGGTGCTTGAGCGCGGCCTTCAGGTGATTGCGCGGCACATAGGCGGCGGCCAGCAGCCAGAAGGCGATCAGCACGAGCAGCGCGACCGCATGGCGCAGGCCGCGGGCGACGCCGTCGGGCCACCAGAACAGCGGCGCCGCGCCCTGGCGCGCCTCGGCATAGCCCCAGAGCAGCAGCAGGAAGAAGGCGATCGACAGCAGGCTGTACACGCCCTTCCAGGCATGCGCGCCGCGGCTGGCGATCTGGCGCCGGCGCCAATCCTCGGCCAGGATGCGCGTTGAATGCAGACCGAGAAAACCGAGCAGACCGACGAAGAGGGCCAGCAGTCCAAAGTCCATGACGATTGCATCCAAAGCGATTGAGGGCGCGCGCATTCTGACCCCGGCACACTGGATGCTCACAGACGGAGTCCCTGAGATGCATGTGCAAGCCCATCTTCACCGCGCCAGCGGCAGCCTGACCAGCCTGAGCAATGGCCGTCACGCCTGGAGCGCCGACATCGACAAGACCCTGGGCGGCGGCGATCTGGCCCCCGACCCGCATGAGCTGCTGGACAGCGCGCTGGCCGCCTGCACCCTGCTGACCCTGGAGCTCTACATCCGCCGCAAGCAGCTGGCGGTCACGCAGCTGGCGGTGCAGGTCGAACATGTCGAGGGCAAGGGCGAGGACGGCAAGCCGCTCTACCAACTGCAGCGCAAGCTCAGCGTCGAAGGTGAGCTCAGCGATGCCGAGCGCCAGCGCCTGCTGGAGATCGCCGCGCGCTGCCCGATCCACCGCGTCCTCGAGGGCGAGGTGCGCATCGCCACGGAGCTGCAGCCATGAGCGGCGTCGAACTCAAGCCCCACGAGACCACGCTGCCCGGCGGCCTGGTCGTGCGCCGGTTGCTGCCGGCCGCCGCGGCGCGCTCGGTCGGCCCCTTCGTGTTCTTCGACCACTTCGGCCCGGTCGAGCTGCCGCCCAGCCTGGACAGCGACGTCGGCGGGCATCCGCATATCGGCCTGGCCACGGTGACCTATCTGTTCGACGGCGTGCTCGAACACCGCGACTCGCTGGGCACGGTGCAGCGCATCGAGGCCGGCGCGATCAACTGGATGCATGCCGGCAACGGCATCGTGCACAGCGAGCGCACCCCCACCGAACTGCGGGGTCAAGCACGGCCGCTGCACGGCCTGCAGCTCTGGGTCGCGCTGCCGCCCGAGCAGACCAACACGCCGCCGAGCTTCCAGCATGTCGCCGCCAGCGAGCTGCCCGGCTGGCGGCAGGGGGACGCCGAGTTGCGCCTGCTGGTTGGCGAGCTGGACGGACGGCAAAGCCCGGTGGCGACGCGCTGGCCCACGCTCTACCTCGATGTGCAGCTGCCTCCCGGCGGCCGGGTCGAGCTGCCGGTGGCCGCGCCGCAATGGGCGGTCTATGCGCCGGGCGACGGCCTGCTGGTCGACGGCGAGCCGCTCGCCGCGCAGCGCATGCGCTTGCTCGGCGATGCGGCCGTGCAGCTGAACGCCGGCGAACAAGGCGCGCGGGCGATCTTCATCGGCGGCGCGCCGCTGCCGCAGACGCCGCGCATGTGGTGGAACTTCGTCGCCTACGACCGCGACCAGCTGGCCGCCGCCGCGGCGCGCTGGGCCGAGGGCGGATTCCCGGCGATCCCGGGCGAGACCGAGCGCATCGCCGCGCCGCCCTGGCGCGGTTGACCCAAGCGCTAGCATGGGCCATGGCCGCCCTGCCCGACCCCGCGGACGACGAAGCGCCGCACGCGCCCGAGGCGCTGGCCCAGCTGCTGCTGGACACCGTCGGCGCCGGTGTGTTCGCCAAGGACCTGCAGGGCCGCTACCGCTACGCCAACGCCGCCTTTCTGGAGCCGCTGGGCCTGGCGCTGCAGCAGCTCCTGGGCAGCGATGACGCGCAGCTGTTCGATGCCGAGCTGGCCTTGTTGTCCGCCCAGCAGGACCTGCGCGTGCTGCACGGCGGCGAGACGGTGGCCGGCGAGCTGGCCTGGACGCAGGACGGCCTGACGCGCACCTTCTGGGTGGTGCGTCGTCCGCTACGCGACGCGGCCGGGCAGATCAGCGGTCTGTGTGGCGTGGCCACCGACATCAGCGAGCGCAAGGCGATGGAGGCCTTGCTGATCGAGCAGCGCCAGCTGCTCGACGTGGTGCTCAACCATGTCGACGCCTACGTCTACATGAAGGACGAGCAGCGCCGCTACCGCTACATCAACGACAAGGTGGCGCGCGACTGGGGCATGCGGCCGGAGGAAGTGATCGGCAAGCTCGATCACGAGGTGCTGCCGCCGGCGCTCGCCGACCGCTTCTGGGCGCTGGACCGCGAGGTGTTCCGCAGCGGCCAGGCGCAAAGTGGCGAGGAGAGCCATGTCGGCCACGACGGTCGGCTGCGTCACCACTGGTCGGTCAAGGTGCCGGTTCGCTATGAGGGCCTGCCGGCGCTGATCGGCCTGTCCACCGACATCAGCGAGTTGGTCGAGTTGCGCGAGCAGTTGCGCCTGCAGGCGATCAGCGACGGCCTGACCGGCCTGTTCAACCGCCGCCATTTCGGCGAGCTCTGCGAGAAGGAGCTGGCGCGGGCCGGTCGCCATGGCCTGAGCACCGCGCTGCTGGTGCTCGACATCGACCACTTCAAGCGCGTCAACGATGTCCACGGCCATCCCACCGGCGACGCCGTGCTGCGGGCGATCGCCGCGCTGCTGCGCGATTCGCTGCGCCGCGAGGACAGCGCGGCGCGCATCGGCGGCGAGGAGTTCGCGCTGCTGCTGCCGCGCACCGCGGCGCCGGACGCCCTGACGCTGGCCGAGCGCCTGCGCCGCCGCGTGCGCGACGCCGACGGGCTGCTGCCCGGCGGTGGCGGCATCAGCTGCAGCATCGGCGTCGCCGTCTGCGCCGGCGGCCAGGAGCGCATCGCCTCCTGGTATGCGCGCGCCGATGCCGCGCTGTACCGCGCCAAGGAGGAGGGACGGGATCGCGTCTGCCTGGCTGCGTGACTCAGACTGGGTCGCAGAAGCGGTAGCCGACACCCGGTTCGGTCAGCACCCAACGCGGCCGCGACGCGTCGCGCTCCAGCTTCTTGCGCAGATTGGCCATGTGAACGCGCAGCGTGTGCACGTCGTCGCCATGGCTGGGACCCCAGAGTTCCTGCAGCAGCTGGCGGTGGGTCAGCACCCGCCCCGGTTCGGCGCTCAGGCGCAACAGCAGGCGGTACTCGATCGGGGTCAGGTGCAACAGCTCGCCGTCGCGCCAGACCTGGCGGCGCGCGCGGTCCATGCGCAGCCCCCCGGCCAGCTCGACCTGGGCCTGCTCGGCGCCGGCATGCAGCAGGCGGCGGCGCAGCTGCGCGCGACTGCGCGCCAGCAGCTCGGCACTGCCGAAGGGCTTGACGAGGTAGTCGTCGGCGCCGGCATCGAGAGCCAGCACCTTGTCGCCCTCGCTGGCGCGCGCCGACAGCACCAGCACCGCGGCCGACGACCAGCTGCGCAGCGCGCGGATGAAGTCCAGGCCGTCGCCATCGGGCAGGCCGAGGTCCAGCACCACCAGATCGGGGCGGCGCTGGCCGGCCTCGACCAAGGCACGCTGCAGGCAGTCGGCCTCGCAGACCTCATGGCCGTCGGAGGCCAAGGCCAGGCACAGGAAGCGGCGGATGTCCGCCTCGTCCTCGACGACCAGCACGCGCGAACCCTGCTCCGGCACCTCAGGCCTCCGTGCTGGCGGGCGGCTGACCCAGCGGCAGGCGCAGCACGAAGCAGGCACCGCCCTGCGGTCTGGCCTCGGCGCCGATCTGCCCGCCATGGGCCTGCACGATGCTTTGGCACAGCGCCAGACCGAGGCCCACGCCGCTCTTCGCGCCCTCACGCTCACCCCGTTCGAACTTGCGGAACAGCAGCGCCTCGCGGCCGGGCGGCAGACCGGGGCCGTCGTCGCTGATGCGCAGCGTCAAGCAGCCGTCCTGGCTGGCAGCGCTGATGCGCACCGTCGTCGTGGCCGGCGTGTACTTGGCGGCGTTCTCCAGCAGATTGAGCAGCAGCTGCTGGGCCAGCACCGCATCGAGCGCCACCATCGGCAGATCGTCCGGCAGATCGACCTCGACGCGCCGCGGCGCGAGCAGCGGCTCGGCCACCGCCAGCGCCGCCCCCACCCACTCCTCGACGGGCAGCCACTCGCGCTTCAGGCTGAGCTGCCCGGACTCCAGGCGCGCCATGTCGAGCAGCTTGTGCACCAAGGCACTCATGCGACGCGCCGAGGCGGCGATGGCGTCGGCGATCTCGCGCTGCTCGACGCGAGGCAAGGGGCCAAGCAGGTGGAGCGACTCGGCCAGACCGACCAGGGAGGCCAGCGGCGTGCGCAGATCGTGGGAGATCGTCGCCAGCAAGGTGTTGCGCAGGCGCTCGGTCTCGATCTCCACCGCGCTGGACTGGGCGACGTCGGTGTAGTGGATGCGCTCCAGGGCGCTGCCCAGCAAGGTCGCGCAGGTCTCCAGCAGGCGCAGCGACTCGGCATCCCAGGGGCGTCGGCGCTGCAGCAGCAGCTGCCCGCGCTGCGCCATGCTGCCGCGCAATGGCTGCAGGTAGAGACCCGGCTCGACCTCGCCACCCCGGTGCAGCCAGCAGCGCGCCTGCAGCTGCTGCGCGGCAAAGCGCTGCGCCGCCTCCTCGACCTGGACATCGGTCAATGCGCGGCCGAGCTCGCTGGACAGCGCGTAAAGACTGCGCACCTGCTGTTCACGCGCCGCGGCCGCCTTGGCCTGGGTGCGCAAGCCGGCGGTCAGGCGCCCGACCACCGCGCCGACCAGCAACATGGCGGCGAAGGTGACGAGGAAGCGCTGGTCGGCGACGGCCAGGGAATGCCGGGGCGGCACGACGATGAGGTTGAACAGCAGCACCCCCAGCACCGCCGCCAGCAGCGCCGGGCGCTGTCCCCAGCGGGCGGCGGCCAGCACCACGGCGAGCAGGAAGAGCAACATCAGGCTGGCGGCGTCCAGCAGGCCGACCAGCAGCTGCGCCAGGCCGGCGGTCAGGCCACACAACAGCAGCACCTGCAGATAGGGGCGAGCAGCGGGCCAGGAAGGCAGTGATGTCGACACGCCGCCACTGTAGGCCGGCGGCGGCATCAAGAAGGCATCAAGAAAGCAGGCCGGCCCGGCGCCGGCCGGACGGGCGGCCAACAATGCTGCTCTCCAATGCCCAAAAGCCTTGCCCACCCCAGCCGTATCGTCGCGCTGCTGTTCCTGCTGCTGATCGCCACCGGCAGCCTGCTGCTCATGCTGCCCGTCGCCAGTGCCAGCGGCGAGGCCACGCCCTGGCTGACGGCGCTGTTCACCGCCACCTCGGCGGTCTGCGTGACCGGCCTGGTGCTGGTCGACACCGGCAGCCACTGGTCGGGCTTCGGCCAGGTGGTGGTGATGCTGCTGTTCCAGTTCGGCGGCTTCGGCCTGATGACGGCCGCCGCCCTGCTCGGCCTGCTCGTCAACCGCGGCCTGCGCCTGCGCACGCGCATGCTGACCCAGGCGGAGACGCGCTCGATCGGCCTGGGCGACGTCGGCAGCGTGGCCCGCGTGGTCTTCTTCGTCACCATGGCCTGCGAGGCCCTGCTCACCCTGGTGCTGGCGCTGCGCCTGCACCTCGGTCATGGCCTGCCATGGGCCGAGGCGGCCTGGAGCGGGCTGTTCCATGCCGTCTCGAGCTTCAACAACGCCGGCTTCTCGCTGCATGCCGACAGCCTGATGCGCTACGCCGGCGACGCCTGGCTGCTGCTGCCGATCGCCGTCGGCATCGTCGTCGGCGGCATCGGCTTCCCGGTGCTGCAGGACCTGCGCCAGCGTTGGCACGACCCGCGTCACTGGTCGCTGCACAGCAAGCTGACGCTGGCCGGCAGCGGCGCGCTGCTGCTGCTCGGCCTGCTCGCGCTGCTCGCCTTCGAGTGGGACAACCCGCGCACGCTGGGCCCCATGGGCCTGGGCGACAAGCTGCTGTCGGCGCTGTTCGCCTCGGTGTCGGCGCGCACCGCCGGCTTCAACAGCGTCGACATCGCGGCGCTGACCCACGAGAGCTGGGCGCTGCACTACCTGCTGATGTTCATCGGCGGCGGCAGCGCCGGCACCGCCGGCGGCGTCAAGGTGACGACCGCCGCCATCCTGCTGCTGCTGGTGATCGCCGAGATCCGCGGCCGGCCCGACAGCGAGGCCTTCGGCCGGCGCGTCTGCGCGCCGGCGCAGCGTCAGGCCATCACCGTGCTGGTGCTGGGCAGCGCCATGGTGGTGCTGGGCAGCGTCTTCATCCTGCGCGTCAGCCACCTGCCCACCGACCAGGTGATCTTCGAGGTCATCTCCGCCTTCGCCACCGTCGGTCTGTCGACCGGCATCACCGCCGAGCTGCCGGACAGCGGCCAGCTGATGCTGGTGCTGCTGATGTACGTCGGCCGCGTCGGCACCATCACCCTGGCCACCTCGCTTGCGCTCGGAGAGCGGCGCATGCCCTGGCGTTACCCCGAGGAGCATCCCATTGTTGGCTAAGTTGTTCACCGAGCAGTTCGCCTTTTCGGCCGGCGACAGCGTGGTCGTGATCGGCCTGGGCCGTTTCGGCGGCGCCGTGGCGCAATCGCTGATGCGCCTGGGTCACGACGTGATGGGCATCGACCTGCGGCCCGAGCCGGTGCAGGCCTGGGCCGACCGCCTGACCCATGCGGTGCAGGCCGACGCCACCAATGTGATGGTGATGCGCCAGCTCGGCGTAGCCGACTTCCGCCACGCCATCGTCGGCATCGGCGACGACCTGGCCGCCAGCCTGATGACGCTGATGGCACTGGCCGAGCTGGGCATTGCCGACATCTGGGTCAAGGCGATCGGCGAGGACCATGCGCGGCTGGCGCAGCGCATCGGCGCCCACCACGTGATCTCCCCGGAGATCGACATGGGCGAGCGCGTCGCCCACCTGATCTCCGGCCGGATGATCGACTTCATCGAGTTCGACGACGGCTTCGCGATCGCCAAGATCCACGCACCGGCGATCACCCATGGCCGCAAGCTGCGCGACTCGGGCGTGCGCGAGCGCTTCGGCGTCACCGTGGTCGGCGTCAAGCGCGCCCACCAGGATTTCGAGCACGCGGTGCCCGACACCTTGATCGTCGACGGCGATCTGCTGATCGTCTCCGGGCCGACCGGCAAGCTGGAGAAGTTCGCCGGGCAGCGCGGCTGAACGGCAGCCCTCAGGCGACGCGGTCGATGCGCATCGCCAGCAGCACCGAGGTGGTGGTGCGCAGCACGCCGTCGATCTCGCCGATCTCGTCGAGCAGGGCATCAAGGCGCTGCGTGCTCGGCGCGCGCAGGATGGCCAGGTAGTCGAACTCGCCGCTGACCGCGGCGAGCTGGCGCAACTCGGGCAGCAGCGACAGCCGCTCGATGACCGCCTTGGCCGACTTGGGGCTGACCGCCAGGTTGACGAAGGCCTGCACGCCCTCCGCGCCTTCGGTGGCGGCCAGGCGCACCGTGTAGCCGGTGATCGCGCCACTGCTCTCCAGGCGCTGCAGCCGCGCCACCACGGTGGTGCGCGCCACGCCCAGGCGGCGCGCCAGGTCGGCGGTGGAGGCGCGCGCATTGGCCTGCAGCTGCGCGATCAGCGCCCGGTCCAGTTCGTCGAGAACGACACTCATGGTTAACCCGTAAATACGATATTTCGTCATCAAGTTTCGCCGAATCGACGAAGACCACAATTTTTCCGACGAAGCTGCGCTTTCTTTCGTCACCAGCCGTCCCTAGAGTGCGCTCCATTCCAAAACCTCACCGGAGACTCCTCATGAAGATCGCCCTGCTCGGCGCCGGCCACATCGGCCAGACCATCGCCCGCCTGCTGCACAACACCGGCGACTACCAGGTCACGGTGATGGACAAGAGCGATGCCTACCTGAAGGTGCTGGCCGCCGAGGGCATCGCCACCGCCCAGGTCGACAGCGAGAACAAGGCCAGCCTGATGGCCGCGCTGCGCGGCAAGGACACCGTGGTCAACGCCCTGCCCTATCACCTGGCGATCACCGCCGCGGAAGGCGCGCTGGAGACCGGCTGCCATTACTTCGACCTGACCGAGGACGTCGCCGCCACCAAGGCGATCAAGGAAATGGCCAAGGGCGCGAAGACCGCCTTCATGCCGCAGTGCGGCCTGGCGCCGGGCTTCATCGGCATCGTCGCCCACCACCTGGCCAAGCAGTTCGACGAGGTGCGCGACGTGCAGATGCGCGTCGGCGCGCTGCCGGCCTTCCCGACCAACAAGCTCAAGTACAACCTGACCTGGTCGGTCGACGGTCTGATCAACGAGTACTGCCACCCCTGCGAAGCCATCCATGGCGGCGAGTTCATCTCGGCCCTGCCGCTGGAAGGCCTGGAGCACTTCAGCCTGGACGGTACCGAGTACGAGGCCTTCAACACCAGCGGCGGCCTGGGCACCCTGTGCGAGACCTGGGCCGGCAAGGTCAAGAACCTCGACTACAAGACCGTGCGCTACCCCGGCCACCGTGACCTGATGAAGTTCCTGCTGGAGGACCTGGGTCTGGCCGCGGATCAGGAGAAGCTCAAGGACATCATGCGCAAGAGCATGCCGGCGACCATGCAGGACGTGGTGCTGGTCTTCGTGACCGTGTCGGGCATGAAGAACGGCATGCTGTTGCAGGAGGTCTTTGCCCGCAAGATCTTCGCCGAGCGCGATCCGGCCAACCCGCTGAGCGCGATCCAGATCACCACCGCCGCCGGCATCTGCGCCGCCGTCGACCTGTTCCGCGCCGGCAAGCTGCCCAGCTCGGGCTTCATCCGCCAGGAAGAGGTCGCGCTACCCGACTTCCTGGCCAATCGCTTCGGCAAGGCCTACCAGCAGTCGCGCCAGGTCGAGAGCATTGCGTAAGCTGCCAACCAGCCACTGAATCTTTCGCGCCGCCGCATTGACCTCGTTCAGCGGCGGCGTCGCTGCTTCCAGGAGAACCCCATGACCACCATGTCCACCCAAGCCCACGCGCTGCTCGACCGCCTGGGCGTTGCCAAGTCCCTCTACACCGAGGGCAGCCTGATCGCCCGCTCGCCGGTCGACGGCGCGGTGACCGGCCGCGTCCTTGAGAGCTCGGCCGCCGACATGCAGGCCGCCATCGCCAAGGCCCAGGCCGCCTTCCTCGAATGGCGCGTGATTCCCGCGCCCAAGCGCGGCGAGCTGGTGCGCCGCTTCGGCGAGGTGCTGCGTGCGCACAAGAACGACCTGGCGGCCCTGGTCTCGCTGGAAGCCGGCAAGATCGCGTCCGAGGGCGCCGGCGAGGTGCAGGAGATGATCGACATCTGCGACTTCGCCGTCGGCCTGTCGCGCCAGTTGCATGGCCTGACCATTGCCTCCGAGCGCCCCGGCCATCGCATGATGGAGCAATGGCTGCCGCTGGGCGTGGTCGGCATCATCTCGGCCTTCAACTTCCCGGTTGCCGTGTGGGCCTGGAACGCCGCGCTGGCCCTGGTCGCCGGCGACACCTGCATCTGGAAGCCCAGCGAGAAGACGCCGCTGACCGCGCTGGCCACCCAGGCCTTGTTCGAGAAGGCGGTCGCCGCCTACGTCGCCGACGGCCATGTCGCGCCGGCCGGCCTGTCCCAGGTGCTGAACGGCGGCGCCGCCGTGGGGGATGCCCTGGTCACGGACCCGCGCGTGCCGCTGATCAGCGCCACCGGCTCGACCCGCATGGGCCGCCTCGTCGGCCCCAAGGTCGCGGCCCGCTTCGGCCGCTGCCTGCTGGAGCTGGGCGGCAACAACGCGCTGATCGTCTCCGACAAGGCCGACCTCGAACTCGCCGTGCGCGCCATCGCCTTCGGCGCCTGGGGCACGGCCGGCCAGCGCTGCACCACCACCCGCCGCGTGATCGCCCACGCATCGATTCACGACCAGCTGGTCGAGCGCCTGGAGAAGATCCGCGTGCAACTGAAGATCGGCAACCCGCTGCTGGAGGGCACGCTCGTCGGTCCGCTGATCGACCAGCAGAGCTTCGACGCCATGCAGGCGGCCTTGGGCCAGGCCAAGGCCCAGGGCGGCGTGGTCCGCGGCGGTGAGCGCGCGCTGGCGGCCGAGCATCCGGAAGCCTGGTATGCCGCCCCGGCCCTGGTGACCATGCCGGCGCAGACCGAGGTCGTCTGCCACGAGACCTTCGCCCCCATCCTCTACGTGCTGAAGTACGAGAGCCTGGACGAGGCGATCGCGCTGCAGAACGGCGTGCCGCAGGGCCTCTCCTCGGCCATCTTCACCACCGACATCCGCGAGGCCGAGGCCTTCATGAGCGCGGCCGGCAGCGACTGCGGCATCGCCAACGTCAACATCGGCACCAGCGGCGCCGAGATCGGCGGCGCCTTCGGCGGCGAGAAGGAAACCGGCGGCGGCCGCGAGTCGGGCTCCGACGCCTGGAAGCAGTACATGCGCCGCGTCACCAACACGGTGAACTACAGCAACAGCCTGCCGCTGGCCCAAGGAGTGCGCTTCGATGTCTAACGGTGTGTTTCGCCTGGTCAAGGGCCTGCTCGGCGGCTCCGCCGCCGACGCCCTGTTCACCCAGCTGGAGATCGACCCGCGCATCCTCAAGCCGGTTGGCGACACGGTCAGCCGTGCCGAGATGGCGCAGGCCCTGAACATGGTGCTGTTCTACGACCTGCACGAGCGCGTGCCCGAGGGCCACGACTATGTGCAGGACGTCATGGCGTCGGGTGCCAAGATCACCTTCGACCACGGCGCGCTGCGCACCGTGGCCTGGCCCAGCGGCGCCCTGCCGCCGGGCGAGGCCGCCATCTCGCGGGTGCTGCGTCCGCTGGGCTTCCAGGTCGCCGATGTCTACCCGCTGCCGCGCCTGAAGATGACCGGGCGCGCCTGGGCGCATGCCGACTTCCCGGAAACCATCGCGCAGTTCTTCGTCAGCGAGCTGCATCCCGAGCAGTTCAGCGACAAGTTCCAGGCCGCGGTGACCCGCGTGCTGGCCGACTCCGTGGACCCCTTGGGCCCGCAGGACGTCGCCCGCCTGGAGCGCCTGGGCCGCGACGGCACCCTGCCCTGGGCCGACGCGCTGGCGCTTAGCCCCAAGATCGTCGCCTGCTTCGGCCGCCAGCATGGTGGCTTCCTGCTGGCCGATTACGAGACCCTGCTCGCCGAGAGCGCCGAAATGGCCTGGATCGCCACCGAGGGCAATGCCTTCAACCACGCCACCGACCGCGTTGACGACCTGGAGCTGCTGAGCGCCCAGCAGAAGGCCAAGGGCCGTTCGATCAAGCCGGCCATCGAGGTCAGCAAGAGCGGCCGCGTCAAGCAGACCGCCTTCAAGGCGGCCCAGGTGGCGCGCGAATTCCTGCACGAGGGCGAATGGGTGACCCGCCATGTGCCGGGCAGCTTCTACGAGTTCATCCAGCGCGAGCGCCTGCAATGCGGCCGCCTGGACCTCGCCTTCGACGCCGGCAACGCGACCGCCATCTTCAAGATGACGACGCACGAAGCCTTGGAAATCCTGAACTGACGATGGCGCTCGCCGACTTCCTGGCCGCTGCCGGTCCGCTGGCCTCCACCGAGGTCGAGCCGCGCTACCTCGCCGGCAGCCGCTATGGCAGTGGCGAGGCGCCCGCCTTGCTCAAGCCGGGCACGCCGGACGAGGTATCGCGACTGCTGCAACTGGCCAGCGAGCACAGCGTCGCCGTCGTCACGCAGGGTGCACACACTGGCCTCGTGCGCGCCGCCACGCCGGCCGGTCAGGTGCTGCTGAGCACCGAGCGATTGCGCGGGGTGTTCGAGCTCGACCCGCTCGACCGCAGCTTGCGCGTGTCGACCGGCTTCAAGCTCAGTGAGGTGAATCAGCGCCTCGCCGAGCACGGCCTGCAGTTCCCGATCGACCTCAGCGCCGACCCCAGCATCGGCGGCATGCTGGCGCACAACACCGGCGGCACGCGCATGCTGCGTTATGGCGATGTGCGCGCGAACACCCTGGCGCTGGAAGTCGTGCTGGCCAGCGGCGAGGTCCTGAAGCTCGGCCGCGGCCTGGCCAAGGACAACGCGCAGCTGGCGCTGCAGCATCTGTTCATCGGCAGCAGTGGCGCCTTCGGCGTGATCACCGAGGCGACGCTGAAGCTGCATCCCCTGCCCAGGCAGGCAGCGGTCGCGCTCGTCGCGCCGGACTCGCTGGAGGCGGTGTGGCCGCTCTACCAGCGCTTCATGGCCCGCTTCGGCGGCCTGGTCTCGGCCTTCGAGGGCATCAGCTCGAAGGCGCTGCAGGCGGCGATCCATGTGCGCGGCGGCGCGTCGCCGTTTGCCGAGGCGCTGCCGCCCTATGCGCTGCTGGTCGAGCTCAGCAGCGACTTCGACGGCATCGACCTGCGCGCGCTGCTGCACGCCGAGCTGGAGGCCGCCTTCGAGCGCGGCGAGGTCGTCGACGCGGCGCTGGACAACGACGAGGGCCTGTGGGGCCTGCGTCATGCGGTCAGCGAAGGCCTGCGCGAGCAGGGCGCGGTGATCGGCTTCGACATCTCGCTGCCGCGGCGCGCGGTCTGGGCGTTCCGCGAGCAGGCGACGGCCTGGCTGTCCACCGAGTTCCCGCCGGCCACCGTCTGCGACTTCGGCCACCTCGGCGACGGCGGCCAGCACTTCAACCTCGTCTGGCCGAAGGGCGAGGCGGCGCTTTCACCGGCCGACAACCAGCGCCTGCGTGACGGCATCTATGCGCTGGTCGCCGAGCACGGCGGCAGCTTCAGCGCCGAGCACGGGCTTGGGCCGCTGCTGCAGCGCTGTTATGACGCGCACACCGCGCCGGGCGTCCGCCACTTGAGCGCTGAGATCGAGGCCCTGCTCAACCCGCAGCGGATGCTGGGGCAGTTCAGCTTCGGCCAGGTCGGCAGTCCAGACTGACGCGAGGCCTGCCACCGCACCCCGGCCCGGCGCCGCGAGACGGCGCCGGTCGCTCAGCCTGGGTCGCAGGGTCCGCAGGGGAGGAGTCGGTGAGAGACGGTCCTGTGGACCGTCTCCCCCTACGCCTCGCCGAGGCCACTGGCCTCGGCCCTTGCTCGCTCAGGCTTCGCCCCAAGGCAGCATCATCGTCAGCAGGGTCAGCTTCTCGAACTCCGGCACCAGGCGCGACACGATGTTCTCCGGGTCCGGGCACAGCCGCGCGTCGGTGATCAGGCCGAACTGCACGCGGCCGGCGTAGGTCAGGATGGACACGCCCATGCCGATGTCGCCGCTCTGCGGCACCCAGAACATCACCTGCTCGACGGTCGAACCGAGGAACTTCAGCGGCTTGGCCGGCCCCGGCACATTGGTCATCACCGCCGTCGCCTTCTTCGCGAACAGGTTCAGCAGCTGGTGCTGCACCGGCTTGATCAGCAGGCCGGCAACCGACAGCAGGCCGAAGGCCATGATGGGCTGGAAGCTGCCCTTCAGCTCGTTCATGCGCGCGCGCACCGCGTACATGCGCTCGACCGGGTTGGCAATGCCGATCGGCAGCACCAGCGGCACCAGGCCGAAGCGGTTGCCCAGCTGGTAGGCCTTGTCCATCGGCCGCAGGTTCACCGGCACCATGGCGCGGATCTCCTTGCCGCGGGGGTCCTCGCCCTTCTCGGCCAGATAGCTGGCGATCGCGCCGGCCACGCAACTCAGCAGCACGTCGTTGACCGAGCCGCCCAGGGCCTTGCCGATCGCCTTCACCTCGTCCAGCGGCAGGCGGTCGTCCCAGGCCACGGTCTTGCGCACGCCGGGCTTGCCCTTGAGCCGGGTCGGCGAGTCGTCGGGCATCAGCGCGAAGGCGGTGACATCGCTCATCGCCTGCATGCCGAGCTTGGCCATGTGCATCGGACCATCGAGCGGGTGCTCGGGCGTGATCAAGGCCTCCATGCCCTTGCCGACGCCCTTGCTGGTCAGCTTGATGGCCTGCTGCGTGAGGTCGGTGATCGGCTTGAGCAGCACATCGACCCACCAGTCGTGATCCTCCTCGGGCTGCTCGCGCTTCTTGCGCACCGGGGGCAGCACGCCGCCGTCGGTGATCGCCATCATCACGGCGATCAGCGCGATGCCGTCGGCGATGCAGTGGTGGATGCGGCTGATCATCACCGAGCGCCCGGCGAAGTCCTCGACCAGCTCGATATGCCAGAGCGGCCGCTTGGGGTCCAGCGGCTCGCCGGTCAGCGCGCCGACATGCTCGCGCAGCGCCTGCTCGTGGTTCTGGCCCTGGCGCAGCTGGATCTCGCCCTCGACCACGTGGTTGGCGATGTCGAAGTCCGGGTCCTCGACCCAGTGCGCGCCCATCACGTCCTCGGCCACGTACTGGCGGAAGCGCCGGTAGGGCAGCAGTTTCTCGACGCAGCGTTCGCGCAGCTGGGCCACGCTGATCTTCGGATCGAGCACCCAGATGCCGACGATCATCATCAGGTTCTCGGGCGTGTCCATCCGCAACCAGGCGGTGTCCACGCGCGACATGCGTTCCATCGGCAGACTCATGGGGCTAGACCTCTAGGCAGTGCGCCGGATTCTGTCGCTAACATGAGCCTCACCCTTCCCCCATTCGCACGGGCTGTTAGCTCAAGGAGACACGATGAGCCTGAAGAAGAAGTTCGAAACCGCCGTGGCCAACTCGAAGAAGCTCAGCGAGCGCCCGGACAACGCCACCCTGCTCAAGCTGTACGCGCTCTACAAGCAGGCCACCGAGGGCGACAACGAGACCAAGAAGCCCGGCATGATGGACATGGTCGGCCGCGCCAAGTGGCAGGCCTGGGACGAGATCAAGGGCATGAGCGCCGACGACGCGATGCAGGAGTACATCGACCTGGTCGAGTCGCTGTCCTGAGCCCGGCCCGACTGGGTGACAAGGCGCCTGCGGGCGCCTTTACCTTTTCTTGGGCGCCGCCTTCTTCGCGGCGGCCTTGCTGGCGCCGGCGAGCAACTTGTCCAGCTCCTGCTCGATCTCCTTCTCGATCGTGCCGCGCAGCGCACCGAGCAGCAGACCCAGCTTGGCCTGCAGCTCGAAGGTGTCGGCCGAGACGATCAGCTCGCCCTTCACGCCGCTGCGCTGGAACTCGATGGTGTCGCTCTCCTCGCCCTCGTAGACCGTGCATTCCATGCCCAGCCTGGCCTCGGCGTCCTCGGCCCATTGCCAGGCGATCTTGCGCGCCTTGGCCAGGCCCAGATGGTGTTCGCGGTGGATGTGCAGGGTGGACATGGCAATCAGCTCAATCGTCGTTGGTCGCGGGGCAGTGCGGCGATGCGCGCCACCTCGGCGTGGAAGGCGGCCCAATCGCCGCCCAGTCGTTGGAACAAGGCCTCGAAGGCCGGCACCGACCCCTGGTAGGTGGACAGCAGCGCCAGGTGCGCATTGTTGGCAGCGCGCGCCCAGGCCAGGTAGCCCGAGTAACCCGCATCATCGGCGGCCAGTCGCTGCAGCTCGCCGACCAGCATGTCCAGGCGCCGCCGCTTGGCCGGCAGCTTGTCGGCCTGGTCGCTGGCGTAGAGACGCTGCAGATCGGCCTTGGCGGCCAGGGCCAGCTCGCGCCAGCGCGCCCGGCGCTGCTCGCGCAGGCCGTCGGCGGCCTGGGCCGCCGGGTCCGGATGGACCGTCCACCAGGCCTGCAGGCCGAGGCGCTCGACCGCGGTTGCATAGCTCTCGTTGAAGGCGGAATCGTCCGCCGCATAGGCGCGCTGGTGCGCCAGCTCGTGGAACAGCAGGCGCGCCAGCTCGGCGGGGCCCCAGCGCAGGAAGGTCGACAGCAGCGGATCGCCGCCCAGCCAGTTGCTGTAGCCCAGGGTCGAGTAGGCGGGCACGCCGTAGACATAGACGTCGAGCCCCTGCGCGCGCAGTTGCGCGGCCAGCTGCTGCGCCTCCTGCTGCTGCCAATAGCCGCGGTAGCTGACGCAACCCATCAGCGGGAAGCACCAGCGGCGCAGCGAAAGGCCATCGGCCGGCGCCGCGACGACGTTCCAGACCACCGCCTCGGCCGGCAGCTCGACGTAGCGGCTGTAGCTGGCGTTGTCCGGCAGCGCCAGCTGCTCGACCGCAAAGCGGCGCAGCCGCTGGGCCAGGCGCAGCTGCCGGCGCACCGGCTCGGGCGTGGCCGGGTCGTCCAGCCAGCGGGCGATCGGCTCGGCACGCGCCAGCAGGTCCAGGTGTCCGCCGACGGCGCGGGCACGGTAGCCCCATTCGCCGATCGTCGAGCAGCCGCTGGCCAGCGGCGCGAGCATCAACAGTCGTCGCCTCAAGCCTTCTCGACCTCGACCAAGCAGTCGTAGAAGGTGGCCGCGTTGCCCAGATCGGTCAGGCGTTGACCGGTCAGCTCGTTGACGTTCTTGCCGTCGACGCCGAACTTGCGCCACCAGATGCCCAGGCCGTTGACCACGCCGGGCCGCGCACGGCCGTTGAGCGCCAGGCGCAGCAACTGGCTGCCGCGCGCGTTGAACACGCGCACCATCTCGCCGTCCTGCAGGCCACGCGCTGCTGCGTCGTCGGCGTGCATCTCCAGCAGCGGCTCGCGCTCGATCGCGCGCAGCGAGACGACGTTGACGAAGCTGCTGTTCAGGAAGTTGCGCGCCGGCGGCGAGATCATCGCCAGCGGGTAGCGCGCGGCGAGTTCCGGCGTGGTCTCGGCGGATTCGTGGTTGGGGATGAAGTCGGGTACGCCAAGCAGCGGGTGGGTCGCCCAGGCCTTGCCCGAGGGCGTCGGGAACACCCCATCGGCCAGCGGCAGCTCGGGGACAGGCAGCGGCAAGAAGCCGTGCTCGCGCAGCTGATCGAAGTCGATCTCGTGCATGGCCTGGCGGGCGAGCTGTTCGTCGTCGTCGGCGAAGCAGGGCTCGCCGAAGCCCAGGGCCAGCGCCAGCTCGCGAAAGATCTGCGTGTTCGGCTTGGCCTCGCCGAGGGCTTGAATAGCCGGCTCGTTGATCAGCACATCGGTGTGGCCATAGCTGAAATGGATGTCCAGGTGCTCGAGCTGGGTGGTCGCCGGCAGCACGATGTCGGCCAGGTCGGCGGTGTCGGTCATGAAGTGCTCGAGCACCACGGTGAACAGGTCGTCGCGCTGCAGGCCGCGGATCACCTTGGCGGACTCCGGCGCCACCGCCGCCGGGTTGCTGTTGTAGACCACCAGGGCCTGGATGGGCGGATCGGCCTGCAGCAGCGCGTCGCCGATCGCGCTCATGTTGACCATGCGCGGTGTACGACCGGCGAGCAGGTCCGGGCGCTCCAAGGCCTCGTTGTTCTTGAAGGGCGCCGCCCAGCCGGAGCTGCTCAGCAGCAGGCCACCACCCTGCTGCTTCCAGGCGCCGGTCAGGCAGGGCAGCAGCGCGATCAGGCGCACCGCGTTGCCGCCGCCATGCACCCGCTGCATGCCGTAGTTCAGGCGGATCGCCGCCGGGCGGGTCTGCGCGTAATCGCGCGCCAGGCCCTCGATCTCGTCGACGCTCAGGCCGGTCACCGCCGCGGCGCGTGACGGCGGCCATTGCAGGGCCTTGTCGCGCAGACCCTCGAAACCCTCGACCGCGCGGGCTATGTAGTCCTCGTCCAGCCAGTCCTTGGTGATCAGCTCGTGCATCAGCGCCAGGGCCAGCGCGCCGTCGCTGCCCGGACGGAGCGCCAGGTGCTGGTGGCATTTGTCGGCGGTCTCGCTGCGCCGCGGGTCGATGCAGATCAGCTTGGCGCCTTGGCGCTTGGCCTGGTTGGCGAAGGTCCAGAAGTGCAGGTTGGACGCGATGCTGTTGCTGCCCCAGATGAGGATCAGCTTCGCGTCGGCGAAATGCCGCACATGCATGCCGATGCGGTGGCCATAGGCCGCCGTCAGCCCGGCGGCGCCGGCGCTGGCGCAGATGGTGCGGTCCAGGCGCGCCGCGCCCAGGCGGTTCCACAACCGGTCGGCCATCGAGCCGCCCTGCAGCAGGCCCATGGTGCCGGCGTAGCTGTAGGGCTGGATGCATTGCTTGTCGGCAATCGCGTGGAAGCGCGCGGCGATGGTCCGCAAGGCCTCGTCCCAGGAGATCCGCTCGAAGCGCGGCGCCTCGGTCTTCTTCGAGACCCGGCGCATCGGATGAAGCAGGCGATCCGGGTGATGCGTGCGCTCCGCGTAGCGGCTGACCTTGGTGCACAAGGCACCATGGGTGTTGGGGTGGTCGGCGCGGCCGCTGACCTTGATGACCTGCTGGCCCTGCACATGGACCTGCATCGCGCAGGTGTCGGGGCAGTCATGGGGGCAGGCGCCGTTGACGATGCGGAGGGGCGGGGAAACCGAAACTTCTTGCATCCAGCGATGATGTCATGGTGACGAATAACCGACCGTTCGACATCCTGGTGCTGGGCGCCACCGGCTTCACCGGCCGGCAGCTGGTGCACGCGCTGCTGCGCCAGGTCGAGGGCCGCGGGCTGCGCATCGCGCTGGCCGGCCGCCGCCCCGAGGCGCTGGCGGCCCTGCAGTCCGGGCTGCCCATCCTGCAAGCCGACGCCGCCGACGAGTCCGCCATGGCCAAGCTGGCGCGCAGCGGCCGTGTGCTGCTCAACCTGGCCGGCCCGTATGCCGAGCGCGGCGACACGGTGGTCGCCGCCTGCGTGGCCGGCGGCTGCCACCACCTGGACCTCAGCGGCGAAGTCTTCTGGATGCGCCAGATGCTGCAGCGCCACCACCGCCGCGCGCAGGAGGCCGGCGTGCTGCTGGTGCCCGCCTGCGGCTACGAGGCCCTGCCCTTCGACCTGGCGACGCAGGCGGTGGCCCGCTACCTGCTGCTGCGCCACGGCGAGCGCTGCGCCCGGGTCGACATCGCCATCCACCTGAGCGGCGCGGCGATGACCCGGCTGTCCGACGCGGTCAGCGGCGGCACCCTGGCCTCGATGCGTGCGGTGCTGGAGCACGACCAGACCAACAGCCTGCAGCGCATGGACTGCCTGCTCCCCGATGACCTGCCCGAGGGCTGGAACGCCAACGCGGTGGCCCTGCGCAACGCGGCACCGCTGTCGCCCTGGTGGGACGCCGACTGGGCCTCGGTGATGGCGCCGGCCCTGCCCGCGCCCTTCATCAATCCGCCGCTGGTGCTGCGCTCGGCGGCGCTGGCGCCCGAGGCCTTCGCGCCGGGCTTCCGCTACCGCGAGGGCCTGCAGATGCGCGATTCGGTCGAACGCCTGCTGGGTCCGCTGGCGCGCGCGCTGCCGGCCAATCCCTGGGTGCAGGCCAGCCTGGGCGGTACCAGCCGCGCCGCGCAATGGTCGGGCGCCGCCACCCTGGCCGCCCCGCTGGCCGCGCTGAGCGCCGCCGCCGGTCGCCAGCGCAGCCTGGGCAAGCAGGCGTTGCAGCGTCTGATCGAAATCGTCGGCCCCAAGCCCGGCGAGGGGCCAAGGCCGGAGCTGCTCGACGGCATCGCCTACGAGTTGCATGTCCGTGCCGAGGGCGAGGGCGGCACCGTGCAGCGCGCCCTGCTGCGCGCCAGCGGCCACCCCGGTTACCGTTCGACCCCCGAGATGCTGGCCGCGGTCGGCTTGGGACTGGCCGAGGGCCGGCTGGGCGAGGGCCGCGCCGGCCTGCTCAGCCCGGGCGCCGCCTTCGGCGTGGAAGCGCTGCCCTTGCTCGAAGCGGCCGGCGTGCGCTGGACTCTGGAGAAAGACTGAGATGAAGCCTTTTGACGAATTGCTGAAGAACGGCGAGGCGATCGCCGCGATCCGCCGCGACATCCACCGCCACCCCGAGCTCTGCTTCCAGGAGCAGCGCACGGCGGACCTGATCGCCGCCAAACTGACGGAATGGGGCATCCCGGTGATCCGGGGCCTCGGCAAGACCGGCGTGGTCGGCATCGTGCAGAACGGCGATTCGAAGCGCGCGGTGGGGCTTCGTGCCGACATCGACGCGCTGCCGATGAGCGAGGCCAATCGCTTCGCCCATGCCAGCAGCGTCCCCGGCCGCATGCATGCCTGCGGCCACGACGGCCACACGGCCATGCTGCTCGCCGCCGCCCAGCACCTGAGCCGCTACCGCAACTTCGACGGCACGGTCTACCTGATCTTCCAACCGGCCGAGGAAGGCGGCGGCGGTGCCCGCGAGATGATCAAGGACGGGCTGTTCGAGCGCTGCCCGATGGACGCGATTTTTGGCGCGCACAACTGGCCGGGCATGGCGGCCGGCACCTTCGCGCTGGCGCCGGGGCCGGTGTTCGCGAGCAGCAACGAGTTCAAGATCCGCCTCAAGGGCAAGGGCGCGCATGGCGCCATGCCGCATCTGGGCCTGGACCCGGTGCCGGCGGCCTGCCAGCTGGTGCAGGCCTTCCAGACCATCATCAACCGCAACAAGCGGCCGATCGACACCGGCGTGATCAGCGTGACGATGATCCACGCCGGCGAGGCGACGAACGTGATCCCGGAGGCTGTCGAGCTGCAGGGCACGGTGCGCACCTTCACCGTGCCGGTGCTGGACCTGATCGAGCGGCGCATGCGCGAGCTCAGCGAAAGCATCGCCGCCGGCTTCGAGCTGGACTGCGAGTTCGGCTTCCACCGCAACTACCCGCCGACCGTCAACCATGCGCGCGAAACCGAGTTCGTGCGCCGCTCGCTGATCGAGATGGGTGCCCGCGTCGAGCACTTCGAGCCGACCATGGGCGCCGAGGACTTCAGCTACTTCCTGCAGGACAAGCCGGGCTGCTACTTCCTGATCGGCAACGGCGACGGCAGCCACCGCGAAGGCGGGCATGGCATGGGGCCTTGCATGCTGCACAACCCCAGCTACGACTTCAACGACGCGCTGATCCCGGTCGGCGGCACGATGTGGGTGCGGCTCGCGGAAAGCTTCCTGCGCGGAGACCATCTTGGATAAGGCGTTGATCGAGCAGGCGACCCGCGCCTGGGTCGACAAGGCCGTCATCGGGCTCAACCTCTGCCCGTTTGCCAAGGCGGTGCAGGTGCAGGGCCGGGTGCGCTACGTGGTCAGCGAGGCGGCGACGGTCGAGGCGCTGCTCTACGAGCTGGCCGCCGAACTCAACCACCTGCACGACACGCCGGCCGAGACCACCGACACCACCTTGCTGATCCACCCTCTGGTGCTGACCGACTTCCTCGACTACAACGAGTTCCTAGCCGCCGCCGACGCCCTGGTCGAGGACATCGGCCTGGCCGGCGAGCTGCAGGTGGCGAGCTTCCACCCGCAGTACCAGTTCGAGGGCACCGAGGCGGACGACATCACCAACTACAGCAACCGCTCGCCCTACCCGACCCTGCACATCCTGCGCGAGGACAGCATCGACCGCGCGGTCGAGGCATTCCCCGAGGCGGAGACGATTTACGAGGCGAACATGGCGACGTTGAAGAAACTCGGCATTGGCGGCTGGCTGGCCCTGGGCTTGCAGCGCTGAATGGCCGCGTCGCTGGACAACTGCCTCGTCGTCGCGATCAGCTCGCGCGCGCTCTTCGATTTCGAGGAAGAGAACCAGTTGTTCGAGGCCAGCGACGACCATGCCTACATGGCCTTGCAGCAGCAGCGCCTGGACCTGCCGGCCAAGCCCGGCGTGGCCTTTTCGCTGGTCAACAAACTGCTCGCCTTCAATGCGGTCGGCAAGCCGCCGCGGGTCGAGGTCGTCGTGCTCAGCCGCAACGATCCGATCTCCGGGCTGCGTGTTTACCGCTCGGCGCAACAGCTCGGCCTGCCGATCCAGCGCGGCGTGTTCACCCGCGGACGCGAGCCCTGGCGCTACCTGCGGCCTTTGAAGGCCCAGCTCTTCCTCAGCGCCAACGAGCGCGATGTGCGCGACGCGCTGGCCGCCGGGGTGCCGGCGGCGCGCGTGTTCCCGAGCAGCCGCCTGGCCAGCGATGCCCACCCGAACGAGGTGCGCATCGCCTTCGACGGTGACGCGGTGCTGTTCAGCGACGAGGCCGAGCAGGTCTTTCAACGCGACGGCCTGGACGCCTTTCAACAGCACGAAAGCAGCCGGGCGCATGACCCGCTCCCACCCGGGCCGTTCAAGCCCCTGCTGGCCGCGCTGCAGGGCCTGCAGCAACAACCGTCCACGGCGATGCGCGTGCGCACCGCCCTGGTCACCGCGCGCAGCAGTCCGGCCCATGAGCGCGCGGTGCGCACGCTGATGAGCTGGCAGGTCGAGGTCGACGAGGCGATGTTCCTCGGCGGTCTGGCCAAGGGCGAGTTCCTGCGCGAGTTCGAGCCGGATTTCTTCTTCGACGACCAGCTCGGCCACATCGACAGCGCCAGCCGTCACGTGCCCGCCGGCCATGTCGCCAGCGGCGTCGCCAACCGTCCGCCGGGCGACACACCCCCCTGAATAGAGGGGCGGATAGACGCCCAGCTCCAGCGCGGACCTGGGATATCCCCCTACGAGTTGTCACAAGCGGCACTTAGTCTCGCGGCTTCGTTCGTCGCGCCTGCGGGCTGCCTGCCCGCGCCACCCTTCCGTGTTGGTCCCTGCCGCCGCGTCCTGGCGGTTTATTTTTTACTTCCTAGTACGTAACATGAACTTCAAGCATTCCTTGGGCGCCGCCGCGCTGAGCCTGTCCTGCTTCGGCGCCCAGGCCGTCGAGACCGTCGTGCAGTGGGACTTCAACACCAGCGGTACCGCCCCCCAGCTCAAGGCCTCCTACACCTACAACGGCGAGCAGTCGCCCAGCTTCGAGGCGATCGGCGGCATCGCGCTGAGCACGGTGGCCGGCGCCGGTTCGACCGACACCGCGGTTGACAACGACGCGCTGAACACCACCACCTATGCGGCCCAGGGCAGCGGCAACCTGACGCGCGGCATCCAGGTCTTCGTCAACACCACCGGCTTCGAGAACCTGGTGCTGCGCTGGGACCAGCGCAACAGCAACACCGCCTCGGCCTGGACCACCCTGCTCTACACGGTGGACGGCGAGAGCTGGACCCAGGCCGCCAGCTTCCAGATGACGGTCGGCGCCGCCTTCGTCAACAACATCAGCTTCAGCTTCAGCGGCATCGCCGGTGTCAACGACAACCCGGACTTCGGCTTCCAGCTGGTCGCCAGCTTTGCGCCGGGCGGCAACACCTACGTCGGCACCGCCGGCAACTACGGCACCGGCGGCACGATCCGCTACGACATGCTGACCCTGAGCGGCGATGTGATCTCGGCCGTTCCCGAGCCCCACACCTATGCGCTGATGCTGGCCGGTCTGGGCATCGTCGGTGCCAGCCTGCGCCGCCGCCGCGCCTGATCCCCCTGCCCCATCTCCGTGACTGACCACCGGCGCGCGAGCGCGCGCCGCAAGGATTCCTGATGCACATGCATGCACTGGCGGCCCGCGGGCTGCGCTGGACGGCCCTGGCCGCACTGAGTCTGATCGCCGCTTGTGGCGGCGGTAGCCCGGAGGCCGAGGCGCCGCCGTCGGCCCAGCCTGCCCTGTCCGAGGCCCTGCTCGCCAAGGTGCGCTCGGCCGCCAAATCGGCCGAGCATCAGGAATTCCATGCCTTCCTGGACGTGCCGTTCACGGCCAAGGGCAGCGCGCGCCGCTTCACGGTGCAGATGGTCTACCCCGGCGCGCCGATGGGCCAGCCGCTGGTCTACCGGGTCGAGCTGCTGAGCCCGGAGGGCAGCCTGGTCAAGCGCTGGGTGGGCGTGCACGCCTACCAGGGCGAGGCGGTCAGCCTGCCCCTGGAATGGCAGGCGGCCTCCGGCCTGCCCGCCGGGATCTACCAGGCTCGCCTGACGGCAATGGACCTGCTGCCGCAGGAACTGCCCGCCGAGGGCCTGCTGGAGCAGGAGTTCGACCGCCTGGTCGCCGCGCACAACCACGGCCACGGGCCCATCGAGCAAAGCTGGCAATTCGTCGTCGGCCCGACGCCGCGCGTTGGCATGCCCGCCTTCCGACCCCTGCCGCTGGCCGGCGAGGAGCCGCGCCGCCAGGCCCTGGCCGCCGGCGTCAGCGTCGGCAACTGGCCCTACACGATCTATTACGGCACGCTGCACGGGCAGACCAATGACTCCGATGGCGGCGGCGCCATCGGCAACTGCTCCTCGTCGCAAGCGGCACAGACGGGTCAGTACGGCCCGGCCGACGCCTACCCGTATGCGAAGAACCGCGGCCTGGATTTCCTCGCCAACACCGAGCACAACCATTACTTCGACGGCAGTTCGAGCACCAACAGCAACGGCAGCGCCGCGGTCGCGCGCAACCGTTACGCCGCCGGTGTCAACACCGCGAAGAACTTCAACGCCGCCAACCCCAGCTTCCTCGCCCTTTACGGCATGGAATGGGGCACGATCAGCGGCAACGGCCACCTGAACATCTTCAACAGCGACGAACTGTTCGCCTGGGAGTACAACAGCCAGGGCGAGTTGTTCGGCGACGTCTACGTGGCCAAGGGCGACTACGCCGGCCTGTACGCGGTGATGCGCAGCAAGGGCCTGGTCGGTCAGTTCAACCACCCGAGCACCTCGGACCAGTTCCGCATCAACGGCGTGCCGCTGGCCTATTCGGCCGACGGCGACGAGGTGATGGTGCTGTCCGAGATCATGAACACCTCGGCCTTCTCGTCCAACACCACCGAGACCGAGACCAGCCGCAGCCTGTACGAGGGCGCCTTCAAGCTGGCGCTGGAGCGCGGCTTCCACGTCGCGCCGGCGACCAACCAGGACAACCACTGCGCGAACTGGGGCGCGTCCTACACCAACCGCACCGCGGTGCTGCTGCCGCAGGGCGAGGCGCTGACGCGCGAGAACTTCGTCGAGGCGCTGCGCGCCCGCCGCGTGTTCGCGACCATGGACAAGAACTCGCAGCTGATCTTCAGCGCGAACGGTCAGATCATGGGCTCGCGCATCACCAACAGCGGCGTGCTGAACCTCAACGTCGGCTTTGCCAACAGCGCCGGCCGCACGGTGTCGGCGATCGAGATCTGGCGCGGCGTGCCCGGCCGCAACGGCACGATGACCGTGCTGACCAACAGCGCCACGCACAGCTTCACGCCGACCGCCGGTCAGCATGTGTTCTATGTGAAGCTGACCCAGGACGACGGCAAGATCATCTGGTCGGCGCCGATCTGGGTGAACCAGACCGACGGCGGTGGCGGCGGTGGCGGCGGTGGCGACAGCACGCCGCCCACGGTCAGCGCCAGCGTGGCCGGCAGCAGCGGCACCATCACCCTGGCGGCCGAGGCCAGCGACAACGTCGGCGTCAGCAAGGTCGAGTTCTGGATCGATGGCAGCCTGGTGGCGACCGACAGCAGCAGCCCGTTCAGCGTCACCTACGACTCGCGACAGCTGGCCAACGGCACGCACAGCCTGACCGCCAAGGCCTTTGACGCCGCCGGCAACAGCGCCAGCTCCGCCGCGGTCAGCTTTGCCGTCAACAACGCGCAGTCCGGCATGAGCGAGACCGAGCCGAACAACACCGTCGCCAGCGCCAACCCGGTGGGACAGGCAACGCTGATCACCGGCTTCGTCTCGACCGCCAGCGACAAAGACCACTTCCGCGTCAACTTGGCCGCCAACCAACGCCTGCGCGTCAGCATGGTCGGTCCGAGCGGCAGCGACTACGACCTCTACCTGGTCAGCAACACCGGCGCCGGTCTGGCGCGCTCCGAGGGCGTGACGAGCAGCGAGACCTTCACCTACACCAATGGCAGCACCGCGCGGACGGTGTTCATCAAGGTGCAGGCCTATGCCGGCGCGAGCAACAGCCAACCCTACACGCTGACCCTGAGCTACCCCTGAGCCCCTCCGACCGGGCCGTCGGCGGCAGCGCCGCGGCCCGCCCGCCCCTGGCCTTTGAAAGGAAATGACGATGCGACATCGACTCCCCTTCCGACCGAGCTGGCTGGCCGCCTGTTCGCTGTTCGCGCTCGGCGCGGTGCAGGCCCAGGTCAGCGGCGTGAAGATCGGCACCCTGCAGGGCAGCGCCCACCGCTCGCCCTTCGAGAACCAGCAGGTCAGCGCCATCAAGGGCATCGTCACCGCGATGGACAACAGCGGCTTCTGGTTCCAGGACGGCGGCGACGGCGACCTGCGCACCTCGGACGCGCTCTACGTGTTCGTCGGCAGCGGCGCCAAGCCGGCGATCGGCGACGAGGTCTCGGTCGGCGGTCGGCTGATCGAGTTCCGCCGCACCAACAACAGCAACAACCTGTCGCTCACCGAGATCAACGCGACGCTGGACAACGGCGGCTGGAGCCGGCTGAGCAGCGGCAACGCCCTGCCCGCCGCCATCGTGCTCGGCTCCACGGGCTGGGCGGTGCCGAATCTGATCGCGCCCGCCGTCGGCAACGTCGAGACGGCGCCTGGCTATGCGCTGCAGCCGCAGCTGTACGCGATGGACTTCTACGAGGCGCTCGAAGGCATGCGCGTCAGCATGCCCTCGGTCACCGCGGTGGCGCCGACCGGCGGCATCAGCAGCGGCGACACCGTGGTGGTCAGCAATCTGCAGCTGGGCACCGGCGTGATGAGCGATCGCGGCGCGGTGGTGCTGGCGCCCGGGCAGTTCAACGGTCACCGGTTGACGCTGGACAACCGCATGGTCGCCGGCCCCTCGGTCAACGTCGGCGCGCAGATCAGCAACGTGGTCGGGGTGATCGATTACACCGAGAGCAACTACAAGCTGTTCATGACGCAGACGCCCACCGTGGTGTCGAACAACCTGACGCGCGAGGTGGCGGCACCGCGGCCGGCCGGCCATCTGGGCGTCGCCAGCTACAACGTCGAGAACCTGGCCGGCAATGCGTCCGCCTCGCGCTTCACCGCCATCGTCGGCCAGATCAAGAACAACCTGGGTACGCCGGAGATCATCTCGCTGCAGGAGATCCAGGACGACAACGGCACGACCAACAACGGCACCGTGTCGGCCGACGTCACGCTGGGCAAGCTGGTTGCCGAGATCAAGGCGCAGACCGGCAAGGACTACGGCTACATCACCATCAACCCGATCAACAACGCCGACGGCGGCGCCACCGGCGGCAACATCCGCCAGGCCTTTCTGTACGACAAGGCGATGGTCAGTTTCGACCTCGAGAAGCAGGCCGGCGGCGCACTCGACGGCATCGTCGCCAGCCTGGGTGTCGGCGGCCACATCGAACTGCACTGCGGCGCCGCCAGCTTCGCCTGCTATGCCGGCCGCATCGACCCGGGCAACGCCGCCTGGAGCGCCAGCCGCAAGCCCCTGGTCGTCGACTTCAATGTGCAGGGCCAGCAGATCATCGTCATCGCCAACCACTTCAACAGCAAGGGTGGCGATCAGCCGCTGTTCGGCCCCAACCAGCCGCCGGTCAACGGCAGCGAGGCCCAGCGGCTGGCCCAGGCCCAGGCGGTGGCCGCCTTCGTGCAGGGCATCCTCAGCCTCAATCCCAAGGCCAACATCATCGTCACCGGCGACCTCAACGACTTCCAGTTCGCCGCGTCGCTGGCGCCGCTGGCCGCCGCCGGTCTGCACAACCTGAGCGAGCAACTCGCCCCCGGCGACCGCTACAGCTACAACTTCCAAGGCAATGCGCAGCTGCTCGACCACATGTTCGTGTCGAGCAATCTGCTCGGCGCCTCGTTGTTCGACATCGTGCATGCCAACAGCGAGTTCATCGACCAGATCAGCGACCACGACCCGCTGCTGCTCAGCCTCAACCTGGCCGCCGTGCCGGAGCCCCAGACCGTCGCCCTGCTGCTCGCCGGCCTGGGCCTGCTCGCCCTTCGCCGCCGCCAGCTCAGCGCTGGCACCTGACCCACCCTAACTTCACCGCTAGGACCATCATCATGCAGATCAAAGCCATCGCCCTTGCCGCCGCCGCCCTGCTCAGCCTGGGCGCCCATGCCAACACCGTGGCACTGTGGAACTTCAATGCCGGCAGCACCAACGCGGCGTTCAGCGTCAATGCCGCCAGCTTCAGCGCGCTCGGCGTGAGCACCTCCTTCGTCTCGCAGGCCGGTTCGTCGGACCCGGACGCCGGTCAGGCGCTGAACACCACGGGCTACCCGGCGCAGGGCACGGGCAATCTGACCGAGGGCGTGCAGTTCATGATCGACACCACCGGCTACGAACAGCTGGTGTTCAGCTTCGATCAGCGCAACAGCGGCACCGCGTCCGCCTGGACCGCGCTGCGCTACACCCTGGACGGCAGCAGCTGGACCACCGCCAGGCTGTTCGAAATGACCGTGAACAGCGTGTTTGTCAACGGCCTGAGCTTCGACTTCTCGAACATTGCCGGCGCCGCCGACAACGCCAGCTTCGGCCTGCAGCTGCTGACCACCTTCGCGCCCGGCACCGGCAGCTATGCCGGCAGCGGTAGCGGCTATGCCACCGGCGGCACGATCCGCTACGACATGGTCACGCTCAGCGGTTCGGTGATCAGCGCCGTGCCGGAGCCCGGAAGCTACGCGCTGATGCTCGCCGGCCTGGGCGCGATCGGGCTGCTCGCCCGCCGCCGCAAGGCCTGATCGGCGATCGCCTCAAGCACAAGGGCCCCTCCCGGGGCCCTTGCTCATTGCAGGGTGACGCGGGCGAACTTGCGCTTGCCGACCTGCAGCACGAAGGTGCCCGGGCTGACGCGCAGCGCCTTGTCGCTGATCACCGTGCCGTCGATGCGCACGCCGCCTTGCTCGACCATGCGCAGGCCCTCGCTGCCCGAGGCGACCAGGCCGGCGGCCTTGAGCAGTGCGCCGATGCCCATCTCGCCCTGCAGGGTGATGGCCGGGATGTCGTCCGGGATGCCCCCGCGAGCGCGCAGCTCGAAGTCCTGCAGCGCGCCGTCGGCGGCCGGCCTGCCATGGAAGCGCGCCGTCAGCTCCAGCGCCAGTTGCACCTTGGCGTCTTTCGGGTTGGCGCCGGCCTCGACCGCCTCGCGGCGGCGCGCGATCTCGGCAACCGACTCGAAGCTCAGGAGCTCGTACCAGCGCCACATCAGCGTGTCGGAGATCGACAGCACCTTGGCGAACATGGTGTTGGCCGGCTCGGTGATGCCGATGTAGTTGTTCTTGCTCTTGCTCATCTTCTCGACACCGTCGAGACCCTCGAGCAAGGGCATGGTCAGGATGCACTGCGGCTCCTGGCCGTATTCCTGCTGCAGATGGCGACCCATCAGCAGATTGAATTTCTGGTCGGTGCCGCCGAGCTCCAAGTCGCTCTTCAGCGCCACCGAGTCATAGCCCTGCATCAGCGGGTAGAGGAACTCGTGCAGCGAGATCGGCGTCTGCTCGCGGAAGCGCTTGGTGAAGTCCTCGCGCTCCAGCATGCGCGCCATCGTGTAGCGGCTGGCCAGCTGGATCAGCCCGCGGGTACCGAGCGGATCGCACCACTCGCTGTTCCAGCGCACCTCGGCGCGCGACAGGTCGATGACCAGGCCGATCTGCTCGAAATAGGTCTTCGCGTAGTCCTCGATCTGCTCGCGACTCAAGGCCGGCCGCGTGCTGTTGCGGCCTGAGGGGTCGCCGATCATGGTCGTGAAGTCGCCGATCAGCGGAATCACCTGATGCCCCAGGTCCTGCAGCTGGCGCAGCTTGTTGAGCACCACGGTGTGGCCGAAGTGCAGATCCGGCGCCGTCGGGTCCATGCCGAACTTGATGCGCAGCGGCTGACCGGTGGCCGCGGAACGCGCCAGCTTGCGCTCCCACTCGGGCTGCGGCAGCAACTCCTCGACGCCGCGCAGGCAGATCGCCATCGCCTCGCGAACGGCGTCGGTGACGGGGTATGGCGGGGCGGCAGCGGTCATCAGGGAGCGTCGTCGGGTGGGGCGGGGGGACCGGGTTCACGCGATCCGGGCCATCCCCGAGGGCGCCCGGCGAGACTGTCGGTAGAATTGACAGCTTGTGCCCGTTTACCGAGTGCATTCTAGGTGAGAGGCCTGTCCGCGCTCCCGGCCCCGGCCGGTCGAGCAGGCGCCCAGGTTCTGCTGCGTTCTCACCCCAGCTTCGAGGCGGTCGTCGCACCGCCATGGATGGCAGCGGACCTGCGGGTCCGCCGGATCGAGATTCGGCATGAATGTTCAGACTCGGCTGCAGCACGGCCTGCGGTCCCTGGAAAGCTTTGTTGCCCGCTACCCGCGGGCCCTGATGGGGAGCCTGCTGGCGCTGCTGGGCGGTTTCGGTGTGACCGCCTTCGGCATCGCCCCGCTGGTGCCGGGCAGCGAGAACCTGCCCCAGCAGCAACTCGTCCAGTCGCTCGGCGAAGCCGAGCTGGACGCCCAGCTGGCCGCCTTGGCCGAGCATCCGCTGGGCTTGCTGCGCCATGACAGCACCCGCCCCGGCGACAGCGCCGACAGCCTGCTCAGCCGGTTGGGCGCCTTCGACCCGGAGTTCGCCGCCTTCCTACGCAGCGACGGCACAGCCCGCCAATTGCTGCAAGGCCGTAGCGGCAAACGCGTGGCGCTCGAAGCCAGCCCGGAGGGCCGCGTGCAAAGCCTGGTGGCCCGTTACCCGGTCGGCGTGGCCGAACTGGCGAGCACGCATTTCAACCGCCTGCTCATCGAGCGCGACGCCCAAGGCCGGCTGGAAAGCCGCGTCGAGTTGGGGCGCTACGAGACCGAGACGCGACTGGCCAGCGGCGAGATCAGCTCCAGCCTGTTCGCGGCCACCGACGAGGCCAAGGTGCCCGACGCCATCGCCGTGCAGTTGGCGGAAATGTTCTCCGGCGACATCGACTTCCACCGCGACCTGCGCAAGGGCGACCGTTTCTCGCTGGTCTTCGAGACGCTGATCGCCGACGGCGAGCCGGTGAGCTGGGGCGAGGGCCGCTTGCTCGCCGCCGAGTTCATCAACAACGGCCGTCCGCATCAGGCGGTCTGGTTCCAAAGCAACGAAGTCCGCAAGGGCGGCTACTACGGCTTCGACGGCCAAAGCAAGCGTCGCAGCTTCCTGGCCAGTCCGATGGAGTTCTCGCGCGTTTCCAGCGGCTTCGCGATGCGCTTTCACCCCATCCTGCAGCGCATGCGCGCGCACAAGGGCATCGACTACGCGGCACCGACCGGCACGCCGGTGCGCAACGTCGGCGACGGCGTGGTCAGTTTTGCCGGTCGCCAGAATGGCTATGGCAATGTGGTCATCGTCAGGCACAGCGGCGGTCGCGAAACCCTCTACGCCCACCTGAGCCGCATCGACGTGCGCCAGGGTCAGCGCATCGAGCAAGGGCAGCGCATCGGCGCGGTCGGCGCCACCGGCTGGGCCACCGGGCCGCATCTGCATTTCGAGTTCCGCGTCAACGGCGTGCACCGCGATCCGCGTCAACTGGCCCGCGCCAGCGAAGCGGTGAAGCTGCCGGCCGGTGCCCTCCAGCCCTTCCTGGCCCAGGTCGACATGGCCAAGACCAAGCTGCAGGTGGCGGCCTCGCTGGATATCGGCGTCAGCGGCTTGCATTGAGGACGATGCGCCGCTGCATCGGCCTGATGTCCGGCACCTCGCTGGACGGTGTTGACGGCGTGCTGGCCGAGGTCGATGAAGCGGGCATCCGCGTGCTCGCCCATGCCCACCGGCCGTTTCCCTCGGCGCTGCGCGACGAATTGCTGGCCCTGAACCAGCCCACCGGCGTCGATGAACTGCATCGCGCGGCGCTGGCCGCCAACGGCGTCGCCGACACCTATGCGGAACTGGTCGCGCTGCTACCGGCCGGCGCCGAGGTCATTGGCGCCCATGGACAGACCGTCCGCCACCGCCCCGAGCTTGGCTACACGCTGCAGCTGCTCAACGCCAGCCGGCTGGCCGAGCGCAGTGGCGTGGCGGTGGTGGCCGATTTGCGCAGCCGCGATGTCGCGGCGGGCGGACAGGGCGCGCCGCTGGTGCCCGCCTTCCACCGCGCCGTGTTCGGCCGCAGCGATCAGGACATCGCGGTGCTCAACCTCGGCGGCATCGCCAATCTCAGCCTGTTGGCGGCCGACGGCGGCACGACGGGGTTTGACACCGGGCCGGGCAACGCCTTGCTCGATCACTGGTGCGAGCGACACACCGGGCAGGCCTACGACGATGCGGGCGCCTGGGGCGGCCGGGGCCAGGTCATCGCGGGCTTGCTGCAACGACTGCTGGCCGAGCCCTTCTTGCTGCAGGCAGCGCCCAAATCCACCGGGCGCGACCTCTTCAACCCGAGCTGGTTGCAGCCCATGCTCGATCCGGCCTGGCGGCCGGTCGATGTGCAGGCGACCTTGTGCGAGTTCAGCGCGGCGACCGTGGCCGACGCCTTGCAGCGCGTCATGCCGACGGCCCGGGAGCTGATCGTCTGCGGCGGCGGCGCCTACAACGCCGACCTGTTGCGACGCCTGCAGCGCCGCCTGCCGGGGCTCGGGCTGGTCAACAGCAGCGAGCGTGGCCTGCCGCCGCTGCAGGTCGAAGCGGCCGCCTTCGCTTGGCTGGCGGCGCGATTCCTCGACGGTCAACCGGGCAATCTGCCGGCCGTCACCGGCGCGCGCGGCCCGCGGGTCCTGGGCGCGCTCTACCCCGCTTAGACGGAGAAGCTCGATCCGCAACCGCAGGTGGTCTGCGCGTTCGGGTTCTTGATGACGAACTGCGCGCCCTGCAGATCGTCCTTGTAGTCGATCTCGGCGCCGGTCAGGTACTGCAGGCTCATCGCATCGATCAGCAGCGTGACGCCGTTCTTCGTCATCTGCGTGTCGTCGTCGTTGGCCACCTCGTCAAAGGTGAAGCCGTACTGGAAACCCGAGCAACCGCCGCCCTGCACGAAGACGCGCAGCTTCAGCTCCGGGTTGCCCTCTTCGGCAACCAGCTCGGCGACCTTGCTGGCAGCGCTGTCGGTGAACAAGATGGGGGCAGGGATGTCGGTGGGAATGGCGTCGGCGACGGCGTTCATGGTCTTCCTCCTCAGGATGGGCTGGATTATCGACGCCCAAGAAAAAGGCCGCAGCAAGCTGCGGCCTTCTTGTCGGTGCTCGAGGGGCGAATTAACGCTTCGAGAACTGCTTCCGGCGACGGGCGCCGTGCAGACCGACCTTCTTACGCTCGACTTCACGGGCGTCGCGGGTCACGAAGCCGGCAGCGCTGAGCTGGGGCTTGAGGGTCGCGTCGTAGTCGATCAGCGCACGGGTCACGCCCAGACGGACGGCGCCGGCCTGGCCGGACTCGCCACCACCGTGGACATTGACCTTGACGTCGAAGGCGTCGGCGAAGTTCGTCAACACCAGCGCCTGGCGGGCGATCATGATCGAGGTCTGACGGCCGAAGTACTCGGCGATCGGGCGACCGTTGACGATGATCTGGCCGGTGCCCTTCTTGATGAAGACACGTGCCACCGAGGACTTGCGACGGCCGGTACCGTAGTTCCAATTTCCGATCATCGTGCGTCCTTAGATTTCCAGCGCCTTGGGCTGCTGGGCGGCATGCGGATGCTCGCCACCAGCGTAGACCTTCAGCTTCTTGACCATGGCGTAACCCAGCGGGCCCTTGGGCAGCATGCCCTTGACGGCCTTCTCCAGCGCGCGGCCGGGGTGCTTGGCTTGCATGTCCTTGAACTTGGTCGCGTAAATGCCGCCGGGGAAACCGCTGTGGCGGTAGTAGATCTTGTCGTCGGCCTTGGTGCCGGTGACACGGATCTTGTCGGCGTTGACGACGATGATGAAGTCGCCGGTGTCCACGTGAGGCGTGTAAATGGCCTTGTGCTTGCCGCGCAGTCGGAGTGCCACTTCGCTGGCAACACGTCCGAGCACCTTGTCGGTGGCGTCAATCACAAACCACTCGTGCGTCACTTCGGCCGGCTTGGCGCTGAAGGTCTTCATGAGATTCTCTGTAACGGGCTTGCTTCAAACTGCCCTCGGTCCGGCTTGTAAAGTGCCAGCTCTCAGGTCAGATCCCGCGCCCAAAGCCCAGCTAGGCGCGGAAAAGCCGGCGAGTCTACCAGGGTTCGACCGGATCCAGCAAGTTACGGATCAGGACAGCCGACATGGACGCCATGCCACCCGTCACCGCTCCCAGCCCGCGCTGGCTGGCCGGCCTGAACCTGCCGGTGCCGATCCGTTCGCTGGCGCGCCGCCATCGCAAGCGCATTGCCAGCCATCTGCTCGGCCTCACGCCCGAGGATCGCTACCTGCGCTTCGGCCATGCGGTGGCCGACGGCCAGGTGCTCAAGTACGCGCTGAGCCTGGACTTTCAGCGCGACGAGCTGCTCGGCGTCTTCAACCGCCGGCTGGAGCTGATCGCCTGCGCCCACCTGGCCTACCCGCGCGCCAGCGGCCGGCTGGACGAATGGGCCGACACCGCCGAGTTCGGCGTCTCGGTGCTCAGCCGCTACCGCGGCCGCGGCCTCGGCAGCCGGCTGTTCGATCTGTGCTGCCTGCATGCGCGCAATCGCCAGATGCGCTATTTGCTCATCCACGCGCTGAGCGAAAACGCCGCCATGCTGCGCATCGCCGAGCGCGCCGGCGCCTGGCGCGAGACCGAGGAATCCGGCTCGGTGACCTCGCGCCTGCACCTGCCCGACCCGAACTGGCTGAGCCAGGCCGAGCAGGCGGTGGAGACGCAGATCGGCGAATGGGACTTCCGCCTCAAGCAGCAGGCCAAACAGGTCAAACAACTGGTCGATCGGGCGCAGGCCGAGGTCAAGGAATGGCTGGGGGATGATGCCGCGTCCCCTTCCGCTCCCGGCCAAGACCTTTGAACCTCGATTACGCCGAACTCGACCCCGGCGCCGTGCTCGACGCGCTCGACAGCGTCGGCCTGCGTGGCGACGGCCGCTTGTTGCAGCTGAACTCCTACGAGAACCGCGTCTTCCTGGTTCACCTGGAGGACGGCGAGCCCGTCGTCGCCAAGTTCTACCGGCCCGGGCGTTGGAGCAACGAGCAGCTGCTGGAGGAGCATCGCTTCGCGCTCGACCTGGCCTTTGCTGAGGTGCCTGCCGTGCCGCCGCTGGTGCTGGCCCAGGGGTTGGGCGAGCCACCGACCCTGGGCGAATGGCAGGGTCTGCGCTTCTCGGTCTCACCCAAGCGCGGCGGTCGCGCGCCTGAGCTCGAAGACCCCGAGGTGCTGGAGTCGCTGGGGCGTTTCCTCGCGCAGATCCATCGCGTCGGTCGCGAGCGCGCGTTCCAGCACCGGCCGCGCTGGGCCGGGCGCGAGCCGGGGGATGCGGCGCGCGCCTTCGTACTGGCCAGCGGCGAACTGCCCGACGAGCTGGCACCCAAGTGGCTGTCCGTGGTCGACCGCTGCCTGGACGCGATCCAGGCCGCCTTCGACCGACTGCCCGAGCTGCGCTTGCAACGTCTGCACGGTGACTGCCACCCGGGCAATCTGCTCTGTGTGCCAGGCGGCGCCACGCATTTCGTCGACCTCGACGACGCCGTCACCGGCCCGGCCGTGCAAGACCTGTGGATGCTGCTCAGCGGCGACGCCGCGCAGGCCCGTTGGCAGATCGCCAGCCTGCTCGACGGCTACGAGCAGGTGCTGGACTTCGACCGCCGCGAGCTGCGATTGGTCGAGCCGCTGCGCACGCTGCGCATGATTCACCACAGTGGCTGGATCGCGAAGCGCTGGGACGACCCTGCCTTCCCGGCCGCCTTCCCCTGGTTCGGCACGCCGAATTACTGGATGGACCAGACCGCCCTGCTCGCCGAGCAACTGGAGGCGATGCAGGACGATCAGGCGCCGCCAGCGCCGCCAAAAGCCGACGATGACTTCGTCGACTTCGACGGCGACGGTTTTGCTTAGGCGGGCAGCAGCAAGGCGTTGACGCGCTTCACGTAGGCCGCCGGATCGGCCAGCTGACCGCCCTCGGCGAGCAGGGCCTGGTCGAACAGCACCTGGGCCAGGTCATCGAAGCGGGCATGGCCGTCCAGCGCTTTGACGAGGGCGTGCTCGGGGTTGATCTCCAGCGTCGGCTTGGCCTCGGGCGCCTCCTGACCGGCCTGCTTGAGCAGGCGGGCCAGATGGGCCGACATATCGCCCTCCTCGACGACGATGCAGGCGGGCGAGTCGACCAGGCGAGTGGTCACGCGCACGTCCTTGGCTCTGTCCTTCAGCGATTCCTTGAGCTTGTCCAGCACCGGCTTGAAGGCCTCGGCGGCCTGCTCCGCCGCCTTCTTCTCGGCCTCGTCCTGCAGCTTGCCCAGGTCCACAGCCCCCTTGGCCACCGATTGCAGCGGCTTGCCGTCGAACTCGTGGAGGTAGCTGAGCATCCACTCGTCGACGCGATCGACCAGCAGCAGCACCTCCAGGCCCTTCTTGCGGAAGATCTCCAGCTGCGGGCTGCTCTGCGCGGCGGCCAGGTTGTCGGCGGTGATGAAGTAGATGTGCTCCTGGCCCTCCTTCATGCGCGACACATAGTCGGCCAGGCTGACGCCCTCGGTCGCATGGGTGGAGGCGAAGCGCAGCAGCTTGGCGATGCGTTCCTGGTTGCCGAAGTCCTCGCCCATGCCCTCCTTGAGCACGGCGCCGAACTCGTTCCAGAAACCCTGGTACTTGCTCTTGTCCTCGTCCTCCGCCAGCTGCTCGAGCATGGACAGCACCTTCTTCGTGCTGCCCTCGCGGATCGCCTTCACGTCGCGGCTCTCCTGCAGCAGCTCGCGTGACACGTTCAGCGGCAGGTCGCTGGAATCGATCACGCCGCGCACGAAGCGCAGGTAGGTCGGCATCAGCTCCTGCGCGTCGTCCATGATGAAGACCCGCTTCACGTAGAGCTTGACGCCGGGCTTCTTGTCGCGGTTCCAGAGGTCGAAGGGTGCCTTGGCCGGGATGTAGAGCAGCTGCGTGTACTCGCTGCGGCCCTCGACGCGGTTGTGCGTGTAGGCCAGCGGCGCCTGGCTGTCATGGCTCAGGGTCTTGTAGAACTCGTGGTACTGCTCTTCCGTGACCTCGGACTTGCTGCGCGTCCACAGCGCCGAGGCCTTGTTGACCGTCTCCCAGTCGTCGGTGACCGTGTAGGCGCTTTTCTCGGCGTCCCAGACTTCCTTGCGCAGCAGGATGGGCAGGCTGATGTGGTCGCTGTACTTGCCGACGATGGAGCGCAGCTTCCAGGGCTGCAGGTACTCGTCCTCGCCGTCGCGCAGGTGCAGGATGATGTCGGTGCCGCGCTCGGCGCGTTCGATGGTCTCGACCTCGAACTCGCCCGTGCCCTCGCTGGACCAGCGCACGCCCTGCGCCTTGTCCAGGCCGGCGCGGCGGCTCTCGACGGTGATGCGGTCGGCAACGATGAAGCCGGAGTAGAAACCGACGCCGAACTGGCCGATCAGATTGGCATCGGCCTTCTTCTCGTCGCCAAGCGCGGCCATGAAGTCGCGCGTGCCGCTCTTGGCGATCGTGCCAAGGTGGGCGATCGCCTCGTCGGCGCTCATGCCGATGCCGTTGTCGCGGATCGTCAGCAGGCGCTTTTCCTTGTCGACCAGCAGGCGGATCTCCAGGTTCGGCGCGTCTTCGAACAGCTCGGCCTTGTCCAGGGCCTCGAAGCGCAGCTTGTCGCAGGCGTCGGAGGCGTTGGAGATCAGCTCGCGCAGAAAGATCTCCTTGTTCGAGTACAGGCTGTGCGTGACCAGGTGCAGGATCTGCTTGACTTCGGCCTGGAAGGCGTGGGTGTGTTTGCTCATGGCTCTTGTTGGAGTAAAGGCAAGGGTGGCGCTGATCTGGGGCCGCGGGTGGCGGCTTCAAGGGCCGCGGATTCTCCGGGCTTTCACGGACTGACTTTCCGGATGGGTGCCCGGGTGCTGGCAGCATGCGCGGTTTGCCCTCACTCTCGCTCTCCCCGCTCACCATGAAGCACCACCTGCGCCCCCTGCTTGCCGCCGCCCTGCTGGCCTGCGGCCTGAACGCCAGCGCCCAGACCGCCGACCCCCTGGTCTGGGACCTGAACCCCGTCTACGCCAGCGACGCCGACTGGGATGCCGCCCGCAAGGCCGCCATCGCCGAGCTGCCGGAGCTGGCCAAGCTCAAGGGCACGCTGGGCAGTGCCGCCGGCCTGCGCAAGGCCCTGGACCGACTGAGTGCCGCCAACCAGCGCCTGGAAAAGCTCTGGGTCTACGCCTACGCGTTCCAGAGCACCGACAACCGCGAGCGCCGCAACCAGGAACGCAGCGGCCTGATGGGCCAGCTGGCGGGAGAGTTCGGCGCCGCCGTGGCCTGGCTGGAGCCGGAGATCCAGGCCCTGGGCGCGAAGAAGATCGCCGCCTTCCAGAAGGCGGATCCCGGCCTGGCCAAGCACGCGGTGCGCCTGCACCATGTGCTGCGCCTGCAGCCGCACACCCTGGGCGCGGAGGCCGAGGGCGCGATCGCCGCGCTGACGCCGGTGCGCTCGGCCTCGGCCCAGGCGCGCACCCTGCTCGTCAATGTCGACATGAAGTGGCCGTCGATCAAGATCGACGGCAAGGACGAGAAGATCGACGACACCAGCTATGGGCGCTGGCGCCAGCACCCGGACCGCGCGGTGCGCAAGCAGGTCTTCGACAGCTTCTTCGGCTCGCTCGGTCAGTTCGAGAACACCTTTGGCGTGACGCTAGGCACCGCGGTGCAGGACAACGTGGTGATGGCGAAGATCCGTCGCCACCCCAGCGCCGTCGCCGCCAGCCTGGCCGCCGACGAGGTGCCGGAATCGGTCTACCGCAGCCTGGTCGCCGAGACGCGCAAGGGCCTGCCCACCCTGCACCGCTACTTCAAGCTGCGCCAGAAGATGCTGGCGCTGCCCGATCTGCATTACTACGACATCTACCCGGCGCTGGTGAAGCGCGACAGCAAGTACCCGATCGAGGTCGCCAAGCAGCTGACCATCGCCTCGGCAGCGCCGCTGGGCAGCCATTACCAGACCGAACTGAAGCGCGTGCTCGGCGAGCGTTCGATGCATGTCAAACCGGCCGAAGGCAAGAGCGGCGGCGCCTACCAGATGGGCGTCTACGGCCAGACGCCGCTGGTCTTCCTGAACCACCAGGACGATTACGAGTCGGTCTCCACCCTGGTCCACGAGTGGGGCCATGGCATGCACACGGTGCTGGCCAACAAGACCCAGCCCTACGAGACCGCCAGCTACCCGCTGTTCCTCGCCGAGATCGCCGCCATCACCAACGAGGTGCTGCTGTCCAAGCACATGCAGGCCAAGGCGCAGAGCAAGGAAGAGAAGCTCTACCTGCTGGGCCACGAGCTGGAGCGCCTGCGCGGCACCTATTTCCGCCAGACCATGTTCGCCGAGTTCGAGCTGCGCACGCATGACGCGGTGCAGGCGGGAGAGTCGCTGAGCGGCAAGCGCATGACCGAGATCTACTGCGGCCTCTTGAAGGACTATCACGGCGACGCGCAGGGCGTGATGAAGATCGACCCCCAGTACTGCCAGGAATGGGCCTTCATCCCGCATTTCTACCGCGGCTTCTACGTCTACCAGTACGCGACCTCGATGGCCGCGGCGCAGTTCTTCGCCGACCGCATCGTCGCGGCTGGCAACGACCCCAAGGCGCGCGAGACCTATCTCGACGTGCTGCGCGCCGGCGGCAGCAAGGCGCCGGTGGCATCCCTGCAGGCCGCCGGCCTGGACATGAACTCGGCCGCGCCCTACCAGGCGGTGATCAAGCGCATGGACGCCATCATTGACGAGATGGAAGCGCTGCTGGCCTCGAAGTAATCAGGGCCTCACCGCCGCCGCCAGATTGGCCAGCAGACCCTCGGTCTGCGGCCAGTCGATGCAGGCGTCGGTGATGCTCTTGCCGTACTCCAGCTTGGCCGGGTCGTCCTTGCCCGGGCTGAACTTCTGCGCGCCGCCGGTCAGATGGCTCTCGACCATCACGCCGAAGACCTGGCGGCGGCCGGCGCGCCATTGGCGCGCCAGTTCCTCGGCGACGACCAGCTGGCGCTCGTGCTGCTTGCTGCTGTTGGCGTGGCTGCAGTCGACCATCAGGCGCTGCGGCAGCTTGGCGGCGGTCAGCTCGGCGCAGACCGCGTCGACGCTGGCCTCGTCGTAGTTCGGCGCCTTGCCACCGCGCAGGATCACATGGCAGTCCTTGTTGCCCTTGGTCTGCACGATGGCCACCTGGCCGTTCTTGTGCACCGACAGGAAATGGTGCGGGCGCGCCGCGGCCTGGATCGCGTCGGCGGCGATCTTGATATTGCCGTCGGTGCCGTTCTTGAAGCCGATCGGCGCCGACAGGCCGGATGACAGCTCGCGGTGCACCTGGCTCTCCGTGGTGCGCGCGCCGATCGCGCCCCATGCGATCAGGTCGCCGATGTACTGCGGCGAGATCACGTCGAGGAACTCCGAGCCCGCGGGCACGCCCAGGCGGTTGATCTCCAGCAGCAGCTGGCGGGCGATGCGCAGGCCCTCGTCGATGCGATAGCTCTCGTCGAGGTAGGGGTCGTTGATCAGACCCTTCCAGCCCACCGTGGTGCGCGGCTTCTCGAAATAGACGCGCATGACGATCTCCAGGCTGTCCCTGTACTGGTCGCGCAAGGGCTTGAGCCGGCGCGCGTACTCGATCGCCGCGTTCGGGTCATGGATCGAACAGGGCCCGACGATGACCAGCAGGCGTTCGTCCTTGCCGGCGAGGATGTCGCGGATGCTCTGGCGCGTGTCCAGCACCAGCTTCTCCATCGGCGTGCCCTTGATCGGGAAGAAGCGGATCAGGTGCTCGGGCGGCGGCAGGGGCGTGACGTCGACGATGCGCTGGTCGTCGGTGCTGCTGGTGCGGTCGTCGGGGGTGTAGAGCGGGCTCATCGCGGACTTTCTGGAGGGCGAAAAAAAACCGCCGGGCTGTTGGGCCCGGCGGTTTCGTGGATTTGGGGTTCTTCGGCGCGCGCCTTCAAACCTCTCCACCGCCGGGGCGGGAGAAGGGCCAAAAGCTAAAAAAGTAAGCGGCGCGGAACATGGCTGCTGAATGTATCAGGCCGTCCCGCCGACGGTCAGTCCATCGATGCGAAGGGTGGGTTGCCCGACACCGACGGGCACCGACTGGCCTTCCTTGCCGCAGACGCCGACGCCGCTGTCCAGTTGCATATCGTTGCCGATCATGGTCACGCGGGTCAGGCTCTCCGGCCCGTTGCCGATGATGGTCGCGCCCTTCACCGGGTAGAGGATCTTGCCTTTCTCGACCCAGAAGGCCTCGCTGGCCGAGAACACGAATTTTCCGCTGGTGATGTCGACCTGGCCGCCGCCGAAGTTCGTCGCGTAGATGCCGCGGTCGATGCTGGCGATGATCTCCGCCGGGTCCCGGTCGCCGCCCAACATGTAGGTATTGGTCATGCGCGGCATCGGCACATGGGCATAGCTTTCGCGGCGACCGTTGCCCGTGGTGGCACGGCGCATCAGGCGCGCGTTCATCGCGTCCTGGATGTAGTTGACGAGGATGCCGTCCTCGATCAGCACATTCTTCTGCGTCGCATGGCCCTCGTCGTCGATGTTCAGCGAGCCGCGGCGGTCGGGGATGGTGCCGTCGTCGAGCACGGTGACACCCTTGGCGGCGACACGCTGGCCAAGCCGACCGGCGAAGGTCGACGAGCCCTTGCGGTTGAAGTCGCCTTCCAGGCCATGGCCGACCGCCTCGTGCAGCAGCACGCCGGGCCAGCCGGGGCCGAGCACCACGGTCATCTCGCCGGCGGGGGCCGGGCGGGATTCCAGATTCGTCAGCGCCGCGCCGACCGCCTGGTCAACATAGCCCTGGATGATCTTGTCCGTGAAGTAGGCTAGACCAAAACGACCGCCACCGCCGCTGCTGCCGACCTCGCGCCGGCCGTTGCGCTCGGCGATCACCGTCAGGCTCAGGCGCACCAGCGGCCGCACATCAGCGGCCAGCAGGCCATCGGCGCGGGCGACCAGCACGACCTCGTGTTCGGCGGCCAGGCCGGCCATCACCTGCACGACCGCCGGGTCCTTGGCGCGCGCGAGCTTCTCGACCTTCTCCAGCAGCGCGACCTTGGCGGTGGAGTCCAGGCTGGCGATCGGGTCGTCGCGACCGTAAAGCTGCAGGCCTCGCGCATGGCGGGGCTCGACCTTCACGCGGCGCGACTGGCCGGCGGCGGCGATCGTGCGCACCGTCATCGCGCAATCGGCCAGCGCCGCCTCGCTCAAGCTGTCCGAATAGGCGAAGGCGGTCTTCTCGCCAACCACGGCGCGCACGCCCACGCCCTGGTCGATGCTGAAGCTGCCGCTCTTCACGATGCCCTCCTCCAGGCTCCAGCCCTCGCTGCGCGTGGTCTGGAAGTAGAGGTCAGCGTCGTCGACGCGGTGGGCGGTGATCAGCTTGAGCGTGCGGGCCAGCGCCGCCTCGTCAAGGTCGAAAGGCGCGAGCAACTGCTCGTGGGCCGCCGCCAGCGCGGCCAGCATGGCATCGGGTGCGTTCATGGCCTGATTGTGGCGCGGCGCCGGTTTGCAGAACTTCACCGAGGTTTACCGGCCAGCGGTGCGCGGCCGCGCAGCCCGGCCGTTGTCGGCAGCACGGTCCACCGGGGGCCGCCAACCCAGGAGTTCCAGATGCCGACGACAAAAGCCTTCTCCCTCACCGCCGCCCTGCTGCTCGCCGCCTCGCTGGCCCAGGCGCAGACGGACACGCCGCGGGTCGACGAACGCCAGGCGCGCCAGGAGCAGCGCATCGATCAGGGCGTGGCCAGCGGCGAGCTGACGAAGCGCGAGGCCACCCGCCTGACGCAGCAGCAGAACCGTATCGATCGCGTCGAGGACCGCGCGAAGGCCGACGGCGACGTGACGAAGAAGGAGCGCGCCCGCCTCACGCATGCGCAGAACGCCGCCAGCCGCGACATCGCGCGCAAGAAGCACAACCGCAGGGATCGTTAGTCGCCGCCCTGCTTGAGCTCCAGCGCCCGCGCGTAGACCGCATTGCGCGCGGCGCCGCTGTGCTCGGCCACCAGGGCCACCGCCTGCTTGGTCGGCAGCAGGGGCAGCAGCGCGGCGAGCAGGCGCTCGGCAGCGTCGCCGATACCGCTGGCCTCGGCGGCCGGCGCCGCGTGCAGCAGCCAGACGAATTCGCCGCGCGCGGCGCCGGCGGCGTCCAGCTCGGCCAGCCTGGCCGGCCAGGCCGCGGCGGCCAGGGTCTCGACCTGCTCGAACTGTTTCGTCAGCTCGCGGGCCATGGTCAGCGGCTGGGCCGGCGCCGCTTCGGCCAGCTCGGCAACGAATTGCTGCACGCGGTGCGGCGCCTCGAACAGGATCTGCGTGCGCGCCTGGCCGGCCAGGCGTTGCAGCGCGCTCTTGCGCGCCTCGCCCTTGGGCGGCAGGAAGCCGATGAAATCAAAGCCGGTCGCCTGCGCGTCGCCGGCTACCGAGAGCGCGGCCAAGGCGCTGCTCGCGCCGGGGATGGGGACGCAGCGCAGGCCGCGTTCGCGCAGGCCCTGTACCAGGCGGGCGCCGGGGTCGCTGACGGCCGGCGTGCCGGCGTCGCTGATCAGCGCGATGCGCTCACCAGCCTGCAAGCGGCCGGCCAACTGCTCGACCGCCTCGCGCTCGTTGTGCTCGTGCACGGCGAGCAATGGCTTGTGCAGGCCATAGGCGCGCAGCAGCTGGGCGCTGACCCGGGTGTCCTCGCAGGCCACCGCGTCGACCAGGTTCAGCACATGCAGGGCGCGAAAGCTGAGGTCGGCGAGATTGCCGACCGGCGTGGCCACCACGTAAAGGCAGCCGGCCGGATACTGCTGGCCGCCGGCGGCTTGTTGGGCGGCGGCAAGACAAAGGTCGGGAGCGGCTTGCATGTGGGCTTGGCTGACGACCCGTGCCAAGGGTCAGGAGGGCGAGGAGCGGGCACTGCGTTACCTCCAAGCGCAGGGCCTGAGGCTGATCGAGCGGAATTATCGAGTCGGGGGTGGGCCGCGGCGGCCGGCCGGCGAGATCGACCTGATCATGCGCGACGAGCGCGACGGCTGTCTGGTCTTCGTGGAGGTGCGGGCTCGTCGCGGCGGCGAGCATGGCGGTGCCGCGGCGACGGTCGGCAGCCGGAAGCAGCGACACCTGATCCGCGCGGCGCAAACCTATCTGCTGCGTTACGCCAGTCCACCGCCCTGCCGCTTCGACGTGGTGGCCATCGACGGCGACCAGCTGCAATGGCTGAAGGCGGCCTTCGACACCGGATAATCAAAGGATGATTTGGCCCCCAGTCTCGCGTTCGCTCGCCGCCCCCCGAGGGGGTGCTCAGTGGCTCCGGGCGGCCGAGCGCCACTGACATGCTTGAAACCCGACTGCAACAGCAGTTCTTCGAATCCGCCGACCTGCTCTACCAGGCGGCCGAGCAACTCACCAAACCGCTGAGCACGGCCGCCCAGATGATGGTGGCCAGCCTGACCGCCGGCTCGCGCCTGCTCTGTGCCGGCAGCGGCCTGGCGCAGGCCGACGCGCAACAGTTCGCCGCGCTGCTGCTCAGCCAGTTCGAGCAGGAACGCCCGGGCCTGGCGGCGATCGCGCTGACGCCCCAGCTCGGCGGCCTGCAAGGCATGGCCGCGCTGAGCCGCCAGGTGCAGACCCTGGGCCACCCCGGCGACCTGCTGCTCTGGCTGGACCCCGAGGGCGACCCCGAAGCCGTGGCCCTGCTGGCCGCCGCACGCGCCCAGGACATGGCCGTGGTGGCCATCACCGGTCCGGACGCGCCGCAGCTGCGCCAAGCCCTCTCCGACACCGACGTGCTGGTGCAACTGGCGCCGCCGCGCCTGGCGCGCCGCCTTGAACTGCAACGCGTCGCCTTGCACGCGCTGGCCGACGCCATCGATGCCCAATTGCTAGGACTGGAACCCTGATGAAGCACAGCCTGATCGCCATCGCCGCCGCCTCCCTGCTGTCAGCCTGCGCCCCGCTGGTCGTCGGCGGCGCCGTGGTCGGCACCGCCATGGTCGCCACCGACCGCCGCACCACCGGCACCCAGGTCGAGGACAAAGGCATCGAGCTGAAGGCGGCCAGCCGCATCCGCGAGGCCATGGGCAGCCGCACGAACATCAATGTGCAGGCCTACAACCGCGCCTTGCTGCTCAGCGGCGAGGTGCGCAACGAAGAGGACAAGGCCGAGGCCGAGCGCATTGCCCGTGCCGTGGACAACGTCGTGCGCGTGCACAACGAGATCCAGGTCGGCTTCCTGTCGTCGCTGACCTCGCGCAGCAACGACCTGGTGCTGGCCGGCAAGATCAAGGCCACGCTGATCGACGCCAAGACCCTGCAAGCCAGCGCCTTCACCGTCGTCGTCGAACGCGGTGAGGTTTACCTGATGGGCATCGTCACCGAGCGCGAGGCCAATCTGGCCAGCGAGCTGATCCGCGGCATCCCCAAGGTCGCCAAGGTCGTGCGTCTGTTCGAGATCGTCAGCGAAGAGGAACTGGCGCGGCGCGTGCCGCGCCAACCCAGCGCCGAACAGTCGCGCTGACAGTCGCCTAAAAGCTCGATCCCGGCTGCTGCAGGAAGGCGATCTCCTCGTCGGTCGACGCACGGCCCAGGATGGCGTTGCGGTGCGGGTAGCGGCCAAAGCGGTCGACGATGGCCTTGTGCCGGCGCTCGAAGTCGAGGTTGAAGGCGAGCTCCGGGTGGCTGAAGAGGCGCATCGCCTCCTCGTGCACGGCGGTCGATTCGCTGTGCATATAGGGCATGTAGACGAAGGCGCGCCGGGCCGGCACCAGGGCCTGGTCGTGGCGGCCGGCCACCGCCTCCTGGGCCAGCGCCAGAGCCAGCGGGTCCTGGGCGAACGCCAGTGGCGTGTCGCGGTGGATGTTGCGCGAGAACTGGTCGAGCACCAGGATCTCGGCCAGCCGCCCTTCGGCGCTCGCCCGCCAATGCCACAGCTCGCAGGCGGCGGCGCGCTGCAGCAAGGCACCAAAGCGCTCGGCCACCATCGCGTCGAAGTCGGCGTCCTTGCGCCACCAGGCTTTCGGATCGATCTCCTCGAACCAGAAACACAAAACTTCCAGCGGACTCACGCTCGACCCAACGACGGTAGGAGGCGGATCAAGCGGCCGCCGTGGAACCGGCTCTGCCGGGCCACTGGCGGCGCCCCCTTGAGGGGGCCGGCGAAGCCGGTAGGGGGTGGGTTCACCTCAAGCGCTTGATCAGGCTGGAAGTGTCCCAGCGCCGACCGCCCATCTGCTGCAGCTCCGCGTAGAACTGATCGACCAGGGCGGTGACCGGCAGCTGGGAGCCGTTGCGCCGGGCCTCGTCCAGCACCAGGCCGAGATCCTTGCGCATCCAGTCGACGGCAAAGCCGAAATTGAACTCGTCGCGCAGCATCGTCGGGCCGCGCTGCTCCATCTGCCAGCTCTGCGCCGCGCCCTTGCTGATCACCTCCAGCACCTTCGGCATGTCCAGACCGGCGCGCTCGCCGAAGGCGATCGCCTCGGACAGGCCCTGCACCAGGCCAGCGATGCAGATCTGGTTGACCATCTTGGCGAGCTGGCCGGCGCCGCTGTCGCCGAGCAGGGTGACGGCCTTGGCATAGCTCATCAGCACCGGTTGCGCGCGCTCGAAGGCGGCGGCGTCGCCGCCGCACATCACCGTCAGCTGGCCCTTCTGCGCGCCGACCTCGCCCCCGGAGACCGGCGCGTCGATGAAGCTGACGCCGTGCGCGGCGCACAGCGCGTTCATCTCACGCGCGACGATGGCCGAGGTGGTGGTGTGGTCGGCGACGATGCTGCCCTTGGCGAGGGCAGGCAGCGCGGCATGGACGGTGGCGCGCACATCGTCGTCATTGCCGACGCAGAGTGCGACCAACTCGGCGCCAGCGACCGCCTCGGCCACCGTCGCCGCCGCCCGGCCGCCGGGGTGGGCCGCTGCCCAGGCCTCGGCCTTGCTGAAGCTCCGGTTGAACACGGTCACCTCGTGGCCCTTGGCCAGCAGATGACCCGCCATCGGCGCGCCCATCGCGCCCAGTCCAATGAATGCGGTCTTCATACGATGGTGAGGTGTTCGGTGCCGTCGCCGGGGTTGCTGCGCATGCGCTCGCTATTGAGCTTGATGTTCAGGCGCAGGTCGTTGACCGAGTCGGCGTTGCGCAGCGCGTCCTCGTAGGTCACCTTGCCGGCCTCGAAGAGGTCGAACAGCGCCTGGTCGAAGGTCTGCATGCCGAGCTCCCGGCTGCGCTTCATCACGTCCTTGATCTCGCCGACCTCGCCCTTGAAGACCAACTCGGAGATCAGCGGCGTGTTGATGAGGATCTCCACCGCGGCGACCCGGCCCTTGCCCTCGCGACGCGGCAGCAGGCGCTGGCTGATGAGGGCCTTGAGGTTGAGCGACAGGTCCATCAGCAGTTGCTGGCGCCGCTCCTCGGGGAAGAAGTTGATGATGCGGTCCAGCGCCTGGTTGGCGCTGTTGGCGTGCAGCGTGGCCATGCAGAGGTGGCCGGTCTCGGCGAACGCCACCGCGTGGTCCATGGTCTCGCGATCGCGGATTTCGCCCATCAGGATCACGTCCGGCGCCTGGCGCAGGGTGTTCTTCAGCGCGTTGTCCCAGCCCTCGGTGTCGATGCCGACCTCGCGCTGCGTGATGATGCAGTTCTTGTGCGGGTGCACGAATTCCACCGGGTCCTCGATGGTGATGATGTGCCCGTAGGTGGTCTCGTTGCGGTGATCGATCATCGCCGCCAGCGTGGTGCTCTTGCCGCTGCCGGTGCCGCCGACCAGGATGATCAGGCCGCGCTTGGTCTGCACCAGCTCGCTGAGGATGGGCGGCAGGTCCATCGAGGCCACGGTGGGCAGGGTCGCCGGGATGGTGCGCAGCACCAGGCCGACCGCCCCTTGCTGCATGAAGGCGTTGGCCCGGAAGCGACCGATGCCCTGCGGCGAGATCGCGAAGTTGCATTCCTTGGTCTTCTCGAACTCGGCCGCCTGCTTGTCGTTCATGATCGCCCGCGCCAGCTGGATGGTGTGCTGGCCGGTCAGCGGCTGCGGGCTGACCTTGGTGATCTTGCCGTCGACCTTGATGGCCGGCGGGAAGTCGGCGGTCAGGAACAGGTCGGAGCCCTTGCGGCTGACCATCAGCCGCAGCAGGTCGTTGATGAATTTCGAGGCCTGGTCGCGTTCCATTCTTTGTCCTTTCACCGGCTCCCCACGGGCCGGCTTGCATGCCGGCCCGCTTCGACCGGCGTCGCCGAGTCCTCAGGACTCGGCTTGGTCCGGTCTCAGCCAGGAAAGTTCTCGGGGAACTTCGCCTTCGCCCGCGCCTCGGCCGGGCTGATGATGTTGCGGCGCACCAGGTCGGTGAGGTTCTGGTCCAGGGTCTGCATGCCCTGACCCTGACCCGTCTGGATGGCCGAATACATCTGCGCCACCTTGTTCTCGCGGATCAGGTTGCGGATGGCCGAGGTGCCGATCATGATCTCGTGCGCCGCGACGCGGCCGCTGCCGTCCTTGAGCTTGCACAGCGACTGCGAGATCACCGCGACCAGCGACTCGGACAGCATCGCGCGCACCATCTCCTTCTCGGCGGCCGGGAACACATCGACCACGCGGTCGACGGTCTTGGCGGCGCTGCTGGTGTGCAGGGTACCGAACACCAGGTGCCCCGTCTCGGCGGCGGTCAGCGCCAGGCGGATGGTCTCCAGGTCGCGCATCTCACCGACCAGCACGGCATCCGGGTCCTCGCGCAGCGCCGAGCGCAGGGCGTTGGCGAAGCTCAGCGTGTGCGGGCCGACCTCGCGCTGGTTGATCAGGCACTTCTTGCTTTCATGAACGAACTCGATCGGGTCCTCGATGGTCAGCACATGGCCGTACTCGGTCTCGTTCAGGTGGTTGACCATGGCCGCCAGCGTCGTGCTCTTGCCCGAGCCGGTCGGCCCGGTGACCAGCACCATGCCGCGCGGGCGAAGCGCCAGCTCGGCGAACACCTTGGGCGCGTTGAGCTGCTCCAAGGTGAGGATCTTGCTCGGGATGGTGCGGAACACCGCGCCGGCGCCGCGGTTCTGGTTGAAGGCATTGACGCGGAAACGCGCCAGGCCCTGGATCTCGAAGGAGAAGTCGACCTCCAGCGTGTCCTCGTAGACCTTGCGCTGGCTGTCGTTCATGATGTCGTAGACCATGTCGTGCACGCCGCGGTGATCGAGCGGCTCGACATTGATGCGGCGCACGTCGCCATGCACGCGGATCATCGGCGGCAGACCGGCCGACAGGTGCAGGTCGGAGGCCTTGTTCTTGACCGAGAAGGCCAGCAATTGGGTGATGTCCATGGTCGCGCGTGAAGGTAGGCTGCGGCCCATTATGTCCACGCTACAAGACCGACTGCGGACCGTGCATGGCCGCATTGACGCCGCCTGCCGAGTCGCCTCCAGAGCGCGCGATTCGGTGCAGCTGCTTTGCGTCAGCAAGACCCAGCCCGCGGAGGCGGTGCGCGCCGCCTGGCTGCTCGGCGAGCGGCATTTCGGCGAGAACTATGTGCAGGAGGGCGTGGCCAAGATCGCCGCGTTGCGCGACCTGCCCGGCATCGTCTGGCATTGCATCGGCCCCCTGCAGAGCAACAAGACCCGGCTGGTCGCCGAGCACTTCGACTGGGTGCACAGCGTCGACAGCCTGAAGCTGGCCAAGCGCCTGTCGGATCAGCGGCCGGCGCAGCTCGCGCCGCTGCAGATCTGCCTGCAGATCAACACCAGCGGCGAGGCCAGCAAGAGCGGCATCGCGCCGGAACAGCTGCCGACGCTGGCCGCCGAGATTGCCGCGCTGCCGCGGCTGCGCTTGCGCGGGTTGATGCACATCCCGGCGCCAGGCAGCGAAGCGCGCGTGCACCGCCAGCTCGCCGGTTTGCTGCAGCCCGGCATGGACCAGCTCAGCATGGGCATGAGCGACGACCTGGAGGCCGCGGTGGCCGCCGGCAGCACGATGGTTCGCATCGGCACCGCCGTGTTCGGCCAACGCCCATGAAAAAGGCCCGCTTGCGCGGGCCTTGGTTCGTGAGCGCGAGCGGGGCTCGGCTTAGAACTCGTAGCGTGCAGTGATTTGCAGCGCCCACTGAGATTCACCGCGGTTCTGGCGGGTGATCAGGTCGCTCGGTCCGCTCAGCACGTTGTAGACGGTCTTGCCGTCCTGGATACCTGCGTAGTTGACAAAGCTGCGCGTCGACGGGAAGCCGATCTCGTCAACACGGCCCCAGCGCTTGTTCAACATGTTGCCGGCGTTCAGCAGGTCCAGGGTTAGCACGCCCTTGTTGCCCTTGAACAGCCCGGGCACCTCCTGCGACAAGCGCAGATCAATGCTGTTGGTCCAAGGCGCAAACTCGGTGTTTCGGCCAACGACCTTGCCCTTGCTGTCGCGCAGCGACTGGAACGAGTCGACGATGCCCCAGAACCTAGCCTCGGCTTGGGCGGCGTCCAAGCCACTGGCGCGGAAAACCACTTCGCCAGAGCCCGGCGCCTTGGGGATGTACATCAGATCGTTGCCCGTCTGACCATCACCGTTCATGTCGTTGTTGAAGACCCAGCTGTAGGGCTTGCCCTCGCGACCTTCATAGAAGACGCCAACAGTCGTCTTGTACTTGCCGATCAAGGCCTTGCTCCAATTCACTGAGGCGCTGATGCGATCACGGATCAGGTAGTTGGAGTTGGCGGCGACCTCTTCGTTCGGGTTGAAGATCGAGCGGCTGGTCCAGTTCGAGATCGCACGCGACGAGGTCAACGGATTGACCTCGGTCATGCTGGTGCGCGTATAGGCCAGGCTCCAGCGCAGACCCGGCAGCGGACGCTGGGTCAGCGACAGGGTCACCGCATTGCCCGAGCCCTTGTCGGTCGGTGTCGCCAACGTCACCGTGTTGAAGTTGGTATTGCGATTGGCGCGCTGCTCAGCGCCACAGCCGTTGCCCGGGCCAGAGCCACCGCTGGTCCAGCAACCGGTCCCCATGCCCGCAGCGTTCCAGAACATCTGACGGCCATCGGTCGGGTTGGCTGCCGTCGGCGTCCCCAGGTTCAGGTTCTGGTAGTGAAGGCCTTGCTTGACACGCGTGTGCAGCCACTCAACCCCAGCCTCAAGTCCGTAGAAAGGCAGTTCGCCATCCCAGGCCAGGTTCATCTTCCACACCGAGGGCTGCGACATGCCCGGGGCGATGAAGTCGACGTTGGCCGCCGGCGGAGCACCAGGAACATCCGGCTGATTACTGCCGTCGGCCCGGAACAAAACACCAGCGTTGGTGCAGGCCGTCAGGCTGGTGCACAGCTGGGTCGCGGTCGCAGCGCCATTGTTCTGGAACGGGTTGGTCAGCCAAACGTTTGCTGCTGCGCCCATGAACAGGCCTGCGCCGCCGCGCAGTTGCGACTTGCGCTTGTTGACCTTGTCGAACTGGTAGTTGAAGCCGATACGCGGCTGCACCAGGTTTTCACCGTCCAGGGTGTTGGTGACGTCATAGCCGAACGCGGTCAGCGCGGCCGGGTTGGCGGTGGGACGGTCGTCGGTGCTCAGCGTATCCAGACGCACACCATAGTTGATCGTCAGCTTGTCGCTGACGGTCCAGGTGTCCTGCAGGAAGACGCCCAGGTTGTTCAACGTCCAGTTGCCAATACCGTCGCTGTACTGTTTCCCCGGGAGCGGCTTTTGAACCTCGTAGCGAGTCGGCGTACCTGCAGCAAACAGGGCCAGCGGGTCCGCACCCTGGAAGGTGTAAGTGCCACGGGTGTCCTGCAGGAAAGCGTTGAAAATTTCGTTCTTCTGCAGATCGAAGCCGAACTTCAGCTCATGGTCGCCGAGGAACCAGTTCGCTGCGGCATAGCTGTCGTAGGTCTTGGTCGCAAGTTGGTTGAAGTGGCGGAAGCGCTCCGTACCCAGGTTGAGCGTGCGGCTACCGCCCTGGTTCCAGATCAGGGCCACTGCCGGCACATTGGCCGCCGTTTTGGGCTCACTGGCGTAGTCACGCACTGACAGTTTGAGCTCGGTCGAGAAGTCTTCCGTCCAGTCGGCAAACCATTGCGCGACCCCGGTCTCGATGGTCTTGACCTGGCTGTACCAGTAGCTGTTGAGCGACAGTGCGGTGGTGCCGAAGCCCGGGAAGGTCGGCTCGGTCTGCTCGGTCTTGGTGTAGCGAACGTTGGCGCGGTGGCGATCGCTGATGTTCCAGTCGATCTTCACCAGAGTGTCCTTGACGCTGAGTTCGACGCCTTCGGGAATGTTCAGACCGCCAGCATCAAAACCGTAGACACCTGCAATTCGCTGCGCTTCAGTGATCTGCGCCGGCGTGATGTTGACATTGGTCACGGCGCTGCCGACCGGACCGAAAGAGGGCGCGTTGCGGCTGCTGGCGAGCTCCTCGTAGTTGACGAAGAAGAACAGCTTGTCCTTGATGATCGGGCCGCCGAGCGTAAAGCCATAGAGGTCCTCCTTGAAGGACGGCGGCGTGAAGTAGCTGTCGTTCGTGCGGTTGTAGCGATCGCCAGCCATGTTGGCGTCGCGGTACACGTAGTACAGGCTGCCCTTGAACTCGTTGGTCCCAGACTTCGTCACCGCGTTGATGTTCGCGCCGGTGTAGCCCTTCTGGGTAACGTCGTAGTTCGACAGGTTGATCTGCACCGACTGAATCGCATCGACCGAGATGGGTTGCTTCAACGTGGGCAGGTTGTTCGACTCGAGACCGAAGCTGTCGTTGATGGAAACGCCATCAATCGTGATCGAGTTGTAGCGACTGTTCTGACCAGCCGCCGAGATCTCCCCGCGCTCCTTGTCGGTTTGCGCAATGCGCGGATCGAGACGCGCGTAATCCTGAAGATTGCGCTGAACCGATGCGAATGCGTTGAGCTCCTGATTGCTGATGTTGGTGCCAGCGCCAGTAGCGCTGCTGCTGATGCGGCCGCTTCCGCTGGCCGTCACCACAACCTGCTCCAGCTGCTGGGCAGCCGTGCCCAGGCGCAGGTCGACTGCGGTGGTCTCGGCCAGCAGCAGGTAGATCTCGTCGGTCACCGAACGCTCGCCGTCCTTGCTGACGGTGACGGTGTAGGGGCCGCCGGCGCGCAGGCCGCGGGCGTTGTAACGGCCATCGGCATCGGTGGTCAGCGTGCTCGTCGAACCAGACTCACGGTGAACCACGACCACGGTGGCACCGACCACCGGACGGCCTTCCGGGTTGACGACGCGGCCGCTGATCGCGGCGGTGGTGTTCTGCGCCATGGCAGGCGCGGCGGCAACGAGGGCCACGGCCACCGCAAGCGCGGTGCGAGGAAAAAGAGAACCGTACGGCTTCATGGAAAGGACTCCAAGCGAAGAGACCAAAAGAGCCGGCCCGGAGCAAGGCGCCGGGCCGGTTGCCACCCGGTTGAGCGGGCGGCGCGGAAAGGTGTCGAAAGATTGTGAGCGCGCGTCTGTGACGGGTGGGTGACGCCGCGAGAGGAAACCTACTAGTTGGTCAAAATCGCGACGTTTTCGCAACAGACTGTGGCGCGCCTGCCGCAACCCCCTGGGGTCAACCCTGATCAGAAGCCCAGCGATGCCAGCAGGTCGTCGACATCGTCCTGCTTCAAGGCCTTGTCGGGGGTTTGCACGCCGGCCAGATCGTCGGCCCGGGTGTGGGCCTGGGCCTGCGTGCCAGCGCTGTCCAAGACCTGCTGCAGCGGCGCTTCCAGCGAGGCGAGCAGGGCAATCACCTTGTTGACGACCTGTCCGCTGAGGTCCTGGAAGTCCTGCGACATCAAGAGTTCGGTCGCCCAGGCGGATTGCGCCTCGGCCTGCTGGCGCAGCAGGGCGGCAGCGGCCGGGGCGTTCGCCTGCAACTCGTCGGCATGGCGCTGCAGCGAAGCCGCTTGGCTCTGAGCGGTTTCGACCAAGGCGAACACCTTGTTGGCGGCCCCCTCGGTCAGCTGCTTCACATAGCGCAGGCGCTCGGCCACGTCGGGCAGCTCATGCAGCGCATGCTCGACCGCCGCCAGGGTCTCGGCCTGCCACGGGCCCTGCACTGCGTTGGCCATCGCCCCCTCCCGGTCTGAACGTCGGCAAATCCTAGCCGTCGAGTGGAGCCGACAGGGTCCGGCGGGTTACTGCAATTGGTGGAGGCGGCAGGACTTGGCGGCACTCAGGGAATCGGCAGTGCCGTCTCGTACTTCACCTCGCGCAGCACGACATTGCTGCGCACACTCGCCACCCCGGGCAGGCGGAAGACCTTGGACTGCAGGAACTGGTCGTAGGCCTTCATGTCGGGCACGACGATCTTGATCAGGTAATCGGCCTCGCCGGTGATGCCATGGCATTCGATGATCTCGCGGCTGGCGCGCACCAGGGCCTCGAATTGCTCGACCGCGCCCTCGCTGTGCCGCACCAGACTGACGTTGGCCAGCACGCAGATGGAGAGGCCGAGCTTCTCGCGGTCCACCAGGGCGACATGGCGGCGGATCAGGCCGCGCTCCTCCATCTCCTTGATGCGCCGCCAGACCGGGGTGGCCGACAGCCCAAGCCGGTCGGCCAGGGCTTGCGTCGACTGGCGCGCGTCTTCCTGCAGCGCTTCCAGAATGCTGCGTGACACGCGATCAAGTGAATCCGATTCCATAACTGGCGATTTTGAGTGGATTCCACTCAAACCAACCGCTGAACAACCAAGGATCGCAAAGCATTCCCGGGAGCTCTCTCCAAGAATCGCCCATCCCTCACGCCCTGCACGGCCATGAATCTGCGCCCCTACCAGCTGTCCGACAACCTCGCCGCCGACAGCGGCGCGGTCTTCCTGACCGGCACCCAGGCCCTGGTGCGGCTGCTCCTGATGCAAAAGCGCCTGGACGAACGCGCCGGCCTGAAGACGGCTGGATTCGTCTCCGGCTACCGCGGCTCGCCGCTGGGCATGGTCGACCAGCAGCTGTGGAAGGCGAAGAAGTTCCTCGAGAAGGCGCAGATCGAGTTCCTGCCCGCCATCAACGAGGACCTCGCCGCCACCGCGGTGCTGGGCACGCAGCGTCTGGCGCTGGACCCGCAGCGCCGCGTCGAGGGCGTGTTCGGCATGTGGTACGGAAAGGGCCCGGGCGTGGACCGCAGCGGCGACGCGCTCAAGCATGGCAATGTGTATGGCAGTTCGCCGCAGGGCGGCGTGCTGGTGGTCTGCGGCGATGACCATGGCTGCGTCAGCTCCTCGATGCCGCACCAGAGCGACCTCGCTGCCCAAGCCTGGTTCATGCCGGTGCTGCACCCGGGCAATGTCGCCGAGTACCTGGAGTTCGGCCTCTACGGCTGGGCGCTGTCGCGCTTCTCCGGCAACTGGGTTGCGTTCAAGGCAATCTCCGAGGTCGTCGAGTCGGGCATGACGGTCGACCTGGACCGAGTGCCGCTGGACTTCGAGCACCCGGTGGACTTCGTGCCGGCGACGAATCTGCATGTCCGCACCGTGGACCTGCCCTCGCTGGACCTGGAGAGCCGGCTGGCGCACAAGCTCGATGCGGTGCGCGCCTTCGCCAAGCTGAACTCGGTGGACAAGCACATCGTGTCGTCGCCGGCGGCGACGCTTGGCATCGTCACCGTCGGCAAGGCGCATTACGACTTCATGGAGGTGCTGCGCCGCCTGGACCTGGACCCGAACGCCTTGGCCGCGGCCGGCGTGCGCGTCTACAAGGTCGGCCTGGTCTACCCGCTGGAGCCGAGCCGCATGCTCGAGTTCACGCAGGGCCTGACCGATGTCCTCGTCATCGAGGAGAAAGCGCCCGTCGTCGAGCGCCAGATCAAGGAGCTGATCTTCCACCGCCCCGACTTCCAGCGCCCGCGCGTGGTCGGCAAGCGTGACGAACACGAGAAGCCGCTGCTGTCGGAGCTCGGCGAGCTGCGCCCCAGCCGCATCATGGCGGTGGTCGCCGAATGGCTGGCCCGCCTGAACCCGGCGCTGGATCGCCGCCATCTGGTCGTCGACTTCACGGCTCCTTGTGTGCTGTCCAACGCCGCCGACGCGACGCGCCGCCTGCCTTACTTCTGTTCCGGCTGCCCGCACAACACCTCGACCAAGCTGCCCGAAGGCTCGCGGGCCCTGGCCGGCATCGGCTGCCATTTCATGGCCAACTGGATGGAACGCTCGACCTCGGGCCTGGTGCAGATGGGCGCCGAGGGCGTGGACTGGGCGGCGATGAGCCGCTTCACCGATGCGCCCCATGTGTTCCAGAACCTCGGCGACGGCACCTACTACCACTCGGGCTATCTGGCGATCCGCCAGGCGATCGCCGCCAAGACCAACATCACCTACAAGATCCTCTACAACGACGCGGTGGCAATGACCGGCGGCCAGCCGGTCGACGGCCAGACTTCGGTGCCGCAGATCGCGCGCCAGGTCGAGGCCGAGGGCGTGAAGCGCCTTTGCATCGTGTCGGACGAGATCGAGAAGTACGACGCTCACCGCGCGCTGTTCCCGCCGGGCACGACTTTCCACGACCGCAGCGAGCTCGACGCGGTGCAGCGCGAGCTGCGCGAGATCCGGGGTGTCACCGCGCTGATCTACGACCAGACCTGTGCCGCCGAGAAGCGCCGCCGTCGCAAGAAGAAGGAGTTCCCCGATCCGCCACGGCGCATCTTCATCAACGAGGCGGTCTGCGAGGGCTGCGGCGATTGCGGCCAGGCCAGCAACTGCCTGTCGGTGGTGCCGGTGGAGACCGACTTCGGCCGCAAGCGCGCGATCGAGCAGAGCAGCTGCAACAAGGACTTCAGCTGCGTGAACGGCTTCTGCCCGAGCTTCGTGTCGGTCGACGGCGCGGTGCTGAAGAAGAAGGTCGGCGCCAGCTTCTCGGCCGCCGACATCGAACGCGAGATCGCCGCTATCCAAGCGCCCGACGCGTGGGACTGGACGGGGCCCTTCGACATGCTGGTCACCGGCGTCGGCGGCACCGGCGTGGTCACCGTCGGCGCCTTGATCACCATGGCCGCCCACCTGGAGCACAAGCACGCCTCGGTGCTGGACTTCATGGGCTTTGCGCAAAAGGGCGGCGCGGTGCTGAGCTTCGTGCGCGTCGCGCCGACGCCCGACCTGCTCAACCAGGTGCGCATCGACACCCAGCAGGCCGATGTGCTGCTCGCCTGCGACCTGGTCGTCGGCGCCAGCAACGACGCGCTGCAGACCGTCAAGCCCGGGCGCACGGTGATCCTGGCCAACACCCACGAGCTGCCCACGGCCGCCTTCGTGCGCAACCCGGACGCGTCATTGCACGCCAGCGAGCTGCTGGAGAAGATGAAGTTCGCCGTCGGCCCGAACGGCAGGCTCAGCACGCTGGATGCGCAAGGCATCGCCCAGCGCCTGCTCGGCGACACCATGCCGAGCAACATCATCATGCTCGGCGCCTGCTGGCAGGCGGGTCTGGTGCCGGTGTCGTTCGCGGCGCTGATGCGCGCGATCGAGCTCAACAACGTCGCCGTCGAGGCGAACAAGACCGCGTTCGCGCTCGGCCGTCTGGCCTATGCAGCGCCGCAGGCGATCGCCCGGCTCGGTGGCGAAACCAAGGTGCAGCTCTTTCTGTCGAACGACAGGCTCGACGGCGACGACGGCCTGATCGCCCGCCGCGTGCGCTTCCTGACCGACTACCAGGACGCCGCCTATGCCGAGCGCTATCGCCAGCTCGTGCAAAAGGTTCGCGATGCCGAAGCGAAGCTCGGTCAGGGCGAACGCCTCACCAAGGCGGTGGCCCGCTATTACGCCAAGCTGCTCGCCGTCAAGGACGAGTACGAGGTCGCCCGGCTCTACACCAATGGCGACTTCGAAGCGGCGCTGAAGAACCAGTTCGAACACTGGGACGGCCTGCGCTTCCACATGGCGCCGCCGCTGATGAGCAAGCCCGGCCCCGATGGCCGCGCGAAGAAGATGGTCTTCGGCGGCTGGATGTGGAAGTCCTTGAAGCTGCTCGCCAAGTTCAAGGGCTTGCGAGGTGGCCCGCTCGATGTCTTCGGCTACCACGCGGAGCGCCGCATCGAGCGCCAGCTGATCGCCGACTACGAGACGCTGGTGGACGAGCTGCTGCGCGAGCTGTCGGCCGACAAGCTGGAGCTGGCGGTGCAACTGGCCCGGCTGCCCGAGCGCATCCGCGGCTACGGCCATGTGAAGCTGGCGAACCTTGCCGCCGTGCGCCAGCAATGGACCGAGATGCTGGCGCGCTACCGCGCGCCGGCCAGGCAAGCGGAGCCGCTGCCTACTCCTTGACCCAGGACAGGCCCCCGCCCTTGCGCTCGCCCTTGCGGCGCGAGCGCAGCACCGCGTCAAAGCCCTGGCGACCGCCGTTGAGCAAGGCGGTGTAGAGCGCGGCGACGTCGTCGCGGCTGAGGTCCTCGAGGTCGCTGCGGAACTGCTTGGTCGCCGCGGCCAGCAGTTCGCGCGGCAGGCCCTGGTGGGTGGCCAGCAAGAGGAACATCGCGCCGAACAGATCCGGCACGGCGGCACAGATCGCCTGCACGCGCGGCAGCACCTCGGCCGGGCCTTGCGGCGTGCCCGGCAGCATCCACGTCCATTCGCTGCCGTTGTCCATGATTCAGTTGAGCCCGCGCGGCGGGCCGGAGGTCAACCAGGCTTCGATCTGCGCTTGGCGATCATTGCCCCAGAAGGGCTCGCCGTCCACGAAGAAGAAGGGGGCGCCGAACACGCCGGCGGCGATCGCCTGTTCGTTGGCGGACTTCAGCGCCAGCTTCCAGCGGGGATCGCTCCAGGCCGCCTCGGCGCCATCGGCGTCCAGCCCCGCTTCCTGGCAGAGCGCCTTCAGGGCCGCCGGTTCGCTGAGGTTGATGTTGCGCGTGAAGTAGGCGCGCAAACCGGCATGCGCCCAGGCCACCGCGCGAGCCGGGTCGTCGGCATGCAGCCACCAGAACACCCGGGCCGCGTTCTGCGTGGCGATGGGGAAGGGCGTGGGCAGCTGCAGCGGCACGCCGGCGAAGGCGGCCGAGCGCAGCACGTCGCGCAGCAGGTACTCGCGCTTGAGCGGGAAGTTGACGGGAGGCTGCAGGCCGCTGACCTGGAAGCTGGCCCCCAGCAGCATGGCCTTCCAGTTCACGCGGCGACCGTGGCGGGCGGCCACCGCCTCCACCCATTCGCTGGCGATGTAGGAATAGGGACTGGCGAAGTCGAACCAGAAGTCGATCGCGGGCCGTGGGGTCATCTGACAAAGGTCCAGGTGTTGGCGGCCAGGCCGCTGCGTTGCAGGCCGCGCTCGGCCGGATGAATGCCTTGCAGGGCCAGGCGAATGTCGCGCGCCACCCGGCCATTGGTGTAGTAGCTGTGTTGGGTCAGCCCGCTGACCAGCGGCGCGCAATCGACCTGGTAGATCTTCTGATGCAAGGCCTGCGGCCGCGCCGCGCCGCGCTGGCCCAGGCGGTCCGGGTTGCCCTTGGTGTAGTCGCTGATCTTCAGCGCGGTGTCGTTGGCGTTGTGATAGATCGCCACCGCCTGCGCCACCTGGTGCACACGGCCCAGGCCCTCGGGGCGCTCGAAGACGTCGTCGTCGACGTCGGGCGCGCACAGAAAGACCGAATCGAACAGACGCGGCAGCTGGTTGCCGGGGCTGAAGTCGTAGACCCGCTCCAGTGCGTTCTGCAGCACGTAATTGCCCATGCTGTGGGCGAGCAGGTGCAGCTTCTGGCCGCAGAGCTGGGTGGCCTCCAGCTGCGCGACGGCGCGCTCGATCTCCGCCGCCGGCCGCCCGGCCAGGCGCTCGCGCAGATGGCGCACGGCGACGCTGCTTTGGCGCACCTCGCGACCCAGCGCATGCAGCTGATCGCGCAGCTTGAGCAGGGCCCGGCCCAGCGCGCCGGCGGTGCCGCGGGCGTCGGAGCGATCGCTCTTGTAGCTGGCCCAGGGCAAGGCCGCGCCGTCGCTGGGCCAGGTGAACAGCAGCACGCGCAGCGGCTGGAAGGGCTGGCCGGCGTCGAGCTGGGCATCGGCGCGGTTGACCACCGCCTCGAAGGCCGCCGCGGTGGCCACCGCCTCCTCCCAGCTGACGTTGAAGCCGTGCACCAGGATGAGCAGATCGCGGCCCTGCTGCATGTCGGCCTGCAGGTCGGCGAACAGCGCCGCCGACCCCAGCTTGGCCTTGACCTGGGCCCTCTCGTTGACCGCGGTGTTGGGGATCGACTCCTCGTAGCAGGCGATGCGCTGGCTGGCCTTGACGCGCTTGGCGAAATAGTCCTGCAAGGCCTCGCCGTCGCCGGCGCCGGTGTGCGGCCGGGTCTGGTTCAGCAGCTTGCCGACTTCGCGCTCGTCGGCGTCGAAGTCGACGCGGCCGAAGCGCAGGTTTTCCATGCCGTCGCTGGAGAAGCGTTTGCCGTAGCGCTTGGGCCGAAAGCGCTCGGCGCCCTCGTGCGCGCGGTTGGTCGCGAAGTAGATGCTGATCTGCATGGCGGGCCGTCTCCCCGTTGCCGAGGGAGCAAGCCTACGCCAGTGCGCGGCCGATGAGGATCTTCTGCACCTCCGAGGTGCCCTCGTAGATCTGCGTGACGCGCACGTCGCGGTAGATGCGCTCGACCGGGAAGTCGTTCACATAGCCGTAGCCGCCGAGCACCTGGATGGCGGCGGAGGCGACGCGCTCGGCCATCTCGGAGGCGAACAGCTTGGCCATCGCCGCCTCTTTCAGGCAGGGACGTCCGGCGTCCTTCAGGCTGGCCGCGTGCCAGATCAGCTGGCGCGCCGCCTCGATCTGCGTGGCCATGTCGGCCAGCTTGAACTGCACCGCCTGGTGCTGAAAGATGGGCTGACCGAAGCTCTGACGCTCCTTGCTGTAGGCCAGCGCGCACTCGAGCGCGGCGCGCGCCATGCCGACGCACTGGCTGGCGATGCCGATGCGCCCGCCCTCCAGGCCGGAGAGGGCAATCTTCAGGCCCTCGCCCTCGTCGCCAAGCCGGTAGGCGGCCGGCACGCGGCAGTTCTCGAACAGGATCTGCGCGGTGTCGCTGGAGTGCTGGCCCATCTTCTCTTCGATGCGCGCCACGGTGTAGCCCGGCGTCGTCGTCGGCACCAGGAAGGCGGAAATCCCCTTCTTGCCGGCCGCCTTGTCGGTCACCGCCATGACGATGGCGACATCGCCGTTCTGGCCGCTGGTGATGAACTGCTTGACGCCGTTGATCACGTACTCGTCGCCATCGCGCAGCGCGGTGGTCTTCAGCCCGCCGGCCTCGGAGCCGACATGGGGCTCGGTCAGGCAGAAGGCGCCCAGCATGTCGCCGCGCGCCAAGGGCTTGAGGAATTGCTGCTTCTGCGCCTCGTTGCCGAAGGCCATCAGGATCGAGCAGACCGGGCAGTTGTTGACGCTGACCACGGTCGAGGTGCCGCCATCGCCGGCGGCGATCTCTTCGAGGATCACGGCGAGCGCCAGGTAGTCGAGCCCGGCGCCGTCGTAGTCGGTGGGCACCGCCACGCCGTAGCAGCCCAGGCTGGCCAGGCCCTTGAGCTGCTCGGCGGGGAATTGGTGGGCCCTGTCCCAGGCGGCGGCGTGGGGGGCGATCTCGGCCTGCACGTAGGCGCGGATCGCGTCCTGCACGGCAAGGTGGTCGTCGGAGAGCAGCATGGTGGGAGCCTTGTTCAGGAGAGGGGGGGCCAGCGCAGCGGCAGTCGCTCGCCGGCGTCGTCGCGGTGGGGCGTCAGCTGCCAGCCGGCTGTGCCGTCGGCGCGGGGGCGCAGACGCTGGCGCAATTCAGGGGACGCGCGCGTCGACCAATCCCCCTGCGGCAGCGTCAGCCAAAGCCGCGTCGCCTCGGCGGCCAGTTGCAGGTCGACGTTGCGCTGGAAGTGAACGACGTAAATCGGGCGGGCCACGTCGTCGAGCCAATGCGGCACGGTGTGTCGGACGCGCTGCCAAAGGCTCACCGAGTCGGCATCGACCAGCAGATCGCGCAGCGTTGCCAGCGAGCCGGGCAGGCTTCTCGTCTGCTGCAAGTGCAACTGCAAACGCAACCACCGATCGCTGAACAAGCGGGTCAGGTAGACCGGCTGACCGCTGCGGGCCATCAGCCGACAATGCCAGCGCCCCAACCCGCCCGTTGCCAGTCGATCGTCGCCGCAATGCGTGGCCTGGGTGGCCTCGATAGCGGCACGCTGGTAGCTGGCCTCCACCCGAACCGCGTCCAGCTGACGTGCCAGCCAGGCCTGCTCGTCGAAGCGGGCGAAGCGCACCAGGTCCTGGCTCAGCACCGGGTGGTTCTGAGCCAAGGCCACGAGGAGCTGCAGCTTGCGGCCCCAAAGGCCGGCGCTAACGCCCTGGGCCACCAGGCTGCGCGAGCCGGCAATGGCCGCGTGGTCCAGGCGATCGGCCTGGCGCAACCAGTGCAGCAGCGCCTGATCATCGCCTGCCTCGCTGGCCTCCAGCGCGCGGCTGAGCAGCCAACTGTGGCAACTCGTCAACGGGATCAGGCTGGGCAAGGCCCAATCGATGCGCAGAGTGTCCGGCACCGGGTCCTCGAAGCGCAGCTCGACCCGCGTCGCCAGGCCTTCGCAGACTTCGCCGAAACCGGGGTTCGCGGCGCGCTTGGCGGCCAGCGCGGGCAGCTGCTCGCGCCAGCGTTGGAGGCAGTTGTTGCCATCACAGGCATCCAGCGACAAGCGACCGTCGGCAATCGCCGGCGCGGCGTTGAGCAGGGTCAGCAGGTTGTCGGCAGCCGGCACGTTGTTTCGCGGCAGCTCCAACGCTTGTGGCCAGGGTTGGGGCTCGACGTCGCCGAGGTTCAGCAGCCACCAAGTCAGCAGCAGCAGGAGCGGCAGGCCGATCAGCAGCGCCAGCACCCAGAACCCACGACGCAGCCAGGCCCTCATCGGATCGCCTCCCCGCGCTCGACGGCGCGCATCGCGCTCAGGTCTTCGTCATAGGCAGTGCACAGCAGCACCTTGAGCGCGCCGCCGACGCGCTTCAGGTGGTAGCCGGTCTCGAAACGCTGCAGCAAGCTGCCGTCTTCCCGGCTCAGCGTCCAGCGCACGCGGGCAAAGGCGTCGAAGCCGCCGAGCAACTGCACATCGACCAGCTCGGGACGACAGTGCGCAAAGCCGGCCTCGCGGTAGACCGCGCAAAGCTGTTGGTGGTTGTCTCGCATCGGCGCATGCTCGGTCCACCAATGCACCGCATCGCCCTGCGAAATGCCGCAGGGCGTGGCCCAGTGGGCCGCCACCGCATCGCCGTTCAGGTCGTTGAACGCGTCGGCGTAGGCCGCAAAAAAGGCCTCGACATCGTGCAGTCGCATCGTCACCAGGGCAGCGGCTTGCCGTCGTGGTTGAGGAAGCTGCCGTTGTCGACGGCGCTCAAGCGACCCAGGGTGGCGCGCATCGCGGTGACCGCCTCGGCAGGCGTCAGCTCGGCCTGCGAGCCGCCCATGTCGGTCTTCACCCAGCCGGGGTGGAAGGCCACGCAGGTGGCGCGGCCGCCATAGGCGATGGAGACATCCTTGAGCACCGAGTTGGCCGCCGCCTTGCTGGCGCGGTACAGCCAGCCATTGGGGCTGCTGCGCAGGCCGATCGAGCCCATGCGGCTGGACAGCAAGGCCAGCTTCGCGCCTTGAGCCAGACAGTCGGTCAGCGCCGGCAGCACGCGCATCGGGCCCAGCACATTGGTCTGCATGACGAGGTCGAACTCCTCCTGGGTCGGCGGGCTGGGCGCCGCCTTGTCGGCGCCATAGACGCCGGCGTTGAGGATCAGCACGTCGAAGCGCTCGCCGTCCAACTTCCAGGCCAGGCCGGCACAGGCCGCGGCGTCCAGCAGTTCCAACTGCAGGGCGGTGGCGCCGAGCTCGCGCAAGGCAGCCAGGCCTTTGTCGTCACGGGCGGTCGCCGTCACCCGATGGCCGTCGGCGCGGTACTGGCGAACGAATTCCAGGCCCAGGCCGCGCGAGGCGCCAATCACCAAGACATGCATGGATCCAAACCTTCAGTGGGAGGGGGACTCGGCCAGCGCGAGGCGCGCGGCCAGAAAAGCGAACAGTGTCGCGCCTCCGAGGTGGAGCAGCCGGCCGAGCGCGACGCGCGGCTGCAAGCGCCGCGCTTGCGCGACCAGCAGCACCAGGCCGAGCGAGAACAGCCCGCCCTGGCCGATGAACCAGGCGCCGAGGAACAAAAAGGCCGTGGTCTTGCTCGTCGCATCCGCGGCGATGAACTGCGGCAGCAGCGCGAGGAAGAACAGCGCCACCTTGGGGTTCAGCGCATTCGTCCAGAAGCCTTGCAGCACCGCGGCGCGCCAGTGCGGCGCGGCGATGGGAGCGGCAGCCGTGGTCACCGGCTTCAGGCCCGCTTTCAGCATGCCCCAGGCGACGTAAAGCAAATAGGCGGCGCCGATCAGCTTGACGACGGTGAAGGCCTCGGCCGAGGCCGCCAGCAAGGCGGCCAGGCCGAAGGCCGCGGCCAGGGTATGGAGCACGCAGCCCAGGCTGATGCCGAGCACGGCAGCCGCCCCCTGGCGGACGCCGCCGCGCAGGGTGCTGGCGACGGTCAGCGCCATGTCGACGCCGGGCGTCGCGTTGACCAGCAACACGGTCAGCGCGAACAGCGCCAGCTCCTGGGTGCCCAACACCGCTTAGATCATCTCGATGGCCATCGCGGTGGCCTCGCCACCGCCGATGCACAGCGCGGCCATGCCACGCTTCAGGCCGCGCTTCTTCAAGGCACCGAGCAGGGTGACGACGATGCGCGCCCCGCTGGCGCCGATCGGGTGGCCCAGCGCGACCGCGCCGCCGTGCACGTTGACGATCTCGTGCGGCAGCTTGAACTCGGCCATCGCCGCCATGGTCACCGCGGCGAACGCCTCGTTGACCTCCCAGAGGTTCACGCTCTTGGCGTCCCAGCCGGCTTTCTTCAGCGCCAGCTCGATCGCGCCGACCGGCGCGGTGGTGAACCACTCCGGCTGGCGCGCATGCACCGCATGGCTGACGATGCGGGCGATCGGCGTGAGGCCGCGACGGGCCGCCTCCGACTCGCGCATCAGCACCAGGGCGGCGGCGCCGTCGGAGATGCTGGAGCTGGTCGCCGCGGTGATCGCGCCGTCCTTCTTGAAGGCCGGCTTGAGCGTCGGAATCTTGTCCAGCTTGGCCTTGAACGGCTGCTCGTCGTGCTTGATGACGGTCTCGCCCTTGGGGCCGCTCAGCGTCACCGGCGCGATTTCCCAGTCGAAGCTGCCGTCCTCGTTGGCGGCCTTGGCGCGCTGCGTCGAGGCGATGGCGAAGTTGTCCATGGCCTCGCGGCTGAAGCTGTACTTGCCAACGCACTGCTCGGCAAACACGCCCATCGCCTTGCCGCGCTCGTAAGCGTCTTCCAGGCCGTCCAGAGCCATGTGGTCGTAGACGGCGGAGGCGCCGTACTTGATGCCCTTGCGCGCGAACATCAGGTGCGGCGCATTGGTCATCGACTCCATGCCGCCGGCGACCATCACGGTCGCGCTGCCGGCGGCCAGCATGTCGTGCGCGAACATCATCGCGCGCATGCCGGAGCCGCACATCTTGCTCATCGTCACCGCGCCGGCGCTGTCCGGCAGGCCGGCCTTGCGCAGTGCCTGGCGGGCTGGGGCCTGGCCCTGACCGGCCATCAGGCAGTTGCCCATCAGCACCTCGTCGATGCTGTCGCCAGGCACGCCGGCGCGCTCGACCGCGGCCTTGATCGCGACGGCGCCCAGCTCCCAGCCGGCGAGGTTGGCGAAGTCGCCGAGCAGGCCACCGATGGGCGTGCGGGCGGCGGAGACGATGACGATGGGGTCAGACATGGCGGGGCTCCGGGGTGGGGGTGTAACTGCGTGGAACCCGTGATTTTGACCCCAGCGGCGGCGTTTTGTTGCGCCGCAATATCAGCGTGCGAGAAAGCCCCGCAGCTCGCTCACCAGCCACTCCTTGTCGTCCCACATCAGGAAGTGGTAGCCCTTGGCGCTCATGCGGATCCTGAGGTCCTTGAGCCCGGCGTACTGACGCTCGAAGACGCCCTGGGTCGACGCCAGCGTCGCGCCCATGCGCTCGTAGGCGGCCCAGGAACCGTAGACGGCCACCGGCTGCTGGATCTGGCTCAGCAAGGGCCGGAAGTCGCCGCCCCAGATCTCCACCATGGCCTGGGCCACGGTGCTCGGGTCGCTCGCCTGGCCCCAGCGCACGATGGTCTCGACCCCTTCGGCCGAGCGCGTCATGCCCTGCGCCATCATGCGCTGCTGGGCTTCGGGCAGCGGTCCTTGCGACAGCCCGGCGCGCATGCCCTCGGCCATCTGCCTGGCCTGTTCCGGCGTGGCCGCCGGATTGCGCAGCGCCGCGAGGAAGGGCAGGCTGTCGACGATGGCGACGCGAGCGACGCGCTGCGGCTCCTTGGCCGCCAGCATCAAGGCCAGGTTGCCGCCCAGGCTGTGACCGACGATGTCGACCTGCGTCAGCTTGCGCTCGCTCAAGTAAGCCTGCAGCGCGGCGGCCTGTTGCTCCAGGTAGGCATCGCCCTTGGCGGCCGGGCTGCCGGCCATGCCCGGCAGTTGCACCAGATGGCATTGCACGGCGGGCTGCAGGGCGGCGCAGGTGGCGCTCCAGACCTCGGCGCCGCTGGCCAGACCGTGGATCATCAACACCGGCCGGCCCTCGCCGACGACTTGCACGCTGGGGCTGGCCGCCTGGGCGCTGGCAATGCAGAGCGAGGCGATCAAGGTGGCAATGGCTTTCATGGAGTGGCTCCTGGGTGGGAATGGAGCGCACTGTGCGCAGCCTCGGCTCGCCAGTCGGCGCCGCCGCGCCGTATCGACGGATGGCGCGACGAATCGACAGCCGAGGCCTGCCTGCTGCGCGGCGTTGCGCCCCAAGGCTATGGCAACCAGATGGCGAAGCGCGTGCCACCGCCGGCGCGCGGGCCCAGTTGCACCCGACCCTGCAGGGTCTCGCGGCGGTGGGCGCGGGCCACCGCGGCGCACAGCTGCATGCCCAGGCCGGTCGAGCTTTGCGCGCTTGGATCCTGGCTGCCCAGGCCGGGACCGTCGTCGTCGACGGTGAACAGCAGGCCGTCGCCAGCGCGCTCGACGCCCAGCCAGACCCCCTGGCGTGCGAAACGCCAGGCGTTGTGCAGCGCCGCTTCCAGGGCCAGGCGCAGCAGCCGGGCATCGAAGTACCAAAACGGCGGCAGGTCGGCCGGCGGCGGGCGCAAAACCAGCGGCGCCTTCGGCGGCCGCGACGCCATGTGCTGCAGGCTGAGCAGGAAGTCCTGCGGCGACTCGTCGACAAGCTGTGCCGACAGGCCGCCGCGGGCGCCGCCATACAGGGTCAGGTAGGCGACCAGGCGCTGGCGCAGCTGCGCGCAATGCTGGTGGGCGGCGCGCGCCCGCGCGTCGTCGACCTGCAGGCTGAGCGCCGCCAGCTCGGCTTCCAGCAGACCGAGCTGATTCTTCAGATCATGGGCCAGCAGCCCGACCAGCTCGCGGTTCATCCCCCCACCGGCTGATGCGCTTGCAATTGGGCCAGGGTCTCGCGCAGGTAGCGGCGCATCTGCGCGACGCGCTCATGCCCGGGCAGCAGGGCGTCCAGCCGCGACAGGTAGCCGCGCACGCGGCCCAGGCGCGCAGCGTCCAGGCTCTTGTTCAGACGCAACCACAGACAGTTCATCTGGGCGCATTCGAGCAGCACCGTGGTGTTGTCGGGGAAGTCGCGCAGCTCGGCCTCGATGGCCTCCAGCGCGGCGTCGAGCTGGCCGCCACGCAACAGCCGCTTGGCCTCCGACAGCCGGGTCTTCAGCCCGCCGACCGAGCCTTCCACCAGGGCCTCCAGCTGCTCGGCCTGGCCGAGATCGCCGAGGGTCTTGCTGACCAGCTGCAGCATGCGCGTGTCCTCATGGTCGGCGCACAGCGCGCCGCGCAGCAGGGCCAAGCCAGCCTCCTGCTGGCCGGTGGCGATGGCCGCACGGGCCAGGGCCAGGGTGGCGAAATCGCCCTTGCCTCCCTCCCCGCTTGGGCCGCCGGCCAGCGCCTCCTTGACCGCCATGCGCGCTTTGTCGACCTCACCCTCGGCCACCAAGGCCTGCGCCTTGATGGCCAGCGCCACCTGGTCAAAGCCGGCGCCGCGGGTGCCGCGGGCGCCGGCGTCCTTCAGCAGCGCCAGGGCTTCCTGCGTCTCGCCCAGTTCGACCTGGGTCTGGGCCAGCGCCAGCGCATCCTGCGGCTGCGCCGTCAGCGCGCCCTGGCTGGCCTTCCAGGCCTTGGCGAACGCCTGCTTGGCGGTGGCCAGGTCGCCGTTGCGGTAAGCAGCCTCGCCCAGCAGGCGCTGGCGGCGCGCCGACGGCACCAGCTCGGCGGCACGTCGCGCCACGTCCAGCGCACCGGCCGGATCGCCCAGCGACTCCAGCGACTGCGCGAGCAGGTCGCAGGCAGCCAAATTCTTCGCCCCTTCCCGGCTGGCGAGGATTTGCTCGGCCAGCTCGCGGCAGGCCAGGTGGTTGCCGGCGGCCTTGTGGGCGCGCAGCAGGCCAACCTGGGCCCAGACCAGACCGGGGCGCAGCTGCAAGGCCTGCTCGTAGAGCGCCCGCGCCTCGTCGACCAGGCCCAGCTGCAACTGCAGCTGGGCCTTGTGCTGCAGCCCGTGCATGAACCAGCGGTCCTTCTTGGCCAGCAAGACCTCGGCGGCGGCCAGCGCGGCGGGCAGGTCGTCGCGCCCCAGCGCCTGGGTGATGGGCAGCAGGGCCTGGCGCTTTTCCAGCTGGATCTTGAGCCGCTCCTCGATGTCGCCGGCGGTGATGGGCTTGAGCAGGTAGGCGTCGGGCACTTGCTCGCTGGCCGAGGCCACCGCGCTGTAGTTCGCTTCGGCGGTGACCATGAAGAACAGGCAGTCGGGCCCCAGCAGGTTGTGCTCGCGCAGCAGCTCAAACAGCTGCTGGCCGTCGGTCCGGCTGTTCAGGTTGTAGTCGCAGAGGATGAGCTGGTAGCGCTTGGCGCGGATCTGGCGCAACGCGTCCTCGGCAGAGCTGGCGGCGTCGATGTGCTCCAGACCCAGGCTGGCCAGCTGACCGCGCAGCGTCGTCTGCTGGGTCGCCATGTCGTCGACGACCAGGGCATTGAGCTTGGCGAAGGGGTTCTCGAAGCGCACTCCAACCTCCCCCCGGTTCTCGTCGCCGGGTGCGAAAGCTTACGCCGCGTTCGCGCTCAACTGACCATTTCGAAGCGACTGCCGCGCACGTCCTGGGCAACCGCCTGGATATAGGCCTGGAAGCCCTCGTCCTCGCCGCGCAGGAGCTGCGGCAGGCTGTAGAAGAAGTCGTCGCGCGAGCACCATTCGCGCATGTAGTCGTCCCAGCTGTTCCAGCGTCGGCGCTCCTGGGCCGTCATCTCGTCCTTGTAGGCGACCAGGTAGGCGCGCTCGAACAGGGAGATCAGCATGTCGAAGATGACCAGCATGCGCTCGCGCTGCTCGGCCGTCGGCGCCTCCAGCGCGCTACTGGAGCGCAGCTGCAGATCGCTGTTGGCCAGCACCACCTTGAGGAAGTCGTTGTAGGCCTCGGCCAGCAACAGATAGGCCTCTTCCTCCTCGTTCTCGCGCTCGGCGCGCTCCTGCTTGATGAAGACCCAGACAGCAAACGGCAGGCCGACGACGGTGACGATGTAGCTGGCCAGTTCCATCAGCTCCATGAAACTCATAGGTAGTCGTCTTCGAGTTGGTGGCGAATGGCCAGCACCGTCACCCTGCGGCCATCGGTGATGTCGTACAGCGCGACGTAGCCACCGCCTGTGCCGGGCACGACGAGCTCGCGCAAATGCGGGTCGCCGAACGCGTGCCGGTAAACGCAGGGGGTGCGCGCCAGCCGCGTTTCGACATGCTCGCGCAGCTGTTCGATCAGCTCTTGGGCCCGCTGCAGGTCCTCGGCGTAGCGGGCTTGGTCGAGCAGGTGTCGATAGAGCCGCATCAGGTCAGCTTGAGCGCTGGGCGTATAGCCAACGCTGAACAGGCCATCCGTCAACCGAGCAAGTCCTTGCGGCGCACGTCCAGCATCCGCTGCAGTTCGTCATGCACCGCCGAGGCGGGGATGGAGACTCCGTCGTGCCGGTACGCCTCCAGCGACTCGATGCCGCGCCTCAGGAACTCGGCACGCACCTGACGGCGGTGGACCAAGTCGCGCACCGCGGTCTCCATCAGCGACGACAGGGTCTCGTTGTCCTGCAGCACGGCTTCCGCCGCTTCACGCAGAGCGGGTTCGACGCGCAGCGAGGGGAGGGAGGCGGCTTTCATCGGTGAACTTCCGTTGCGTTGCAAATGCAACGCAAGTATGCCGCTCAATTGCTTCAGCGGGGTGAGTTAGTGCCCCATCAATTGCGGCATGAGGGCCACGACACCGACCACGTTGATGGCCGCGTGAAAGGCGCTGGTGGCCGCAATCGCTGCGCCGTGCGAGCGGTGGACGAAATGGGTGTACGCGAACGCCAGGAACAAGCCGGTGATGAAGGTTGGCACCCAGTGAAACCCGAGCGGTGGATGCAAGGCCACCATGACAGCCGCTGACATCAGCATGAACAGGCCGCGATGGGGCGGTCGGCGCACCACCGCCCGTAGCAGCCACCACAGCCCAGTGCATTCGAGCAGGGTCTCGACCACAGGTGCAATCACCAGCAAGGTGATCAGCAAGGTCGCCCCCGTCGGCGGGGACTCCTCAGCCGACGGCATGGTCAGCCAGTCTGGGAACCAGAGCCACACTGGCAGCAGGATGACCCCCATGACGAGCCACCTCGCCAGGTAGAGGATGGCCAGAAACCGGGGCCAAGGTTGTTGCTCCAAGCGCCGAAAGCGTTGGCGCCAAGAAGGCTTCGCTGGTGCGGACAGCGCCTCGGCGACAAGGGCTGCTCGCTTCATCGCACAAACCTGCGGCTGGCGTCGTACGGAAACACATCGTGCACATGGCCGCCCAGGATGGCTTCCTTGCAGCCCTGCCAGAAAGCCGGATCGAGCAGATCGGCGTGGTGCTTCAAGAACGGCTCGCGCACGCTGGCGTGGCCGAGCAGGAAGGGGCCGAAGGTCTCGGGGAACACATCGCCCTTGTTGACCGTGTACCAGACCTCGCCGCTCATCTCTTCTTCCTCGTTGCGGGCCTGCGGCACCTTGCGGAAGTTGCAGTCGGTCAGGTACTCGATCTCGTCGTAGTCGTAGAACACCACCTTGCCCTGGCGGGTGACGCCGAAGTTCTTCCACAGCATGTCGCCGGGGAAGATGTTGGCCGCCACCAGGTCCTTGATGGCGTTGCCGTACTCGATCACCGCGGCCTCGGCCTGCGCCGGCGTGGCGTCCTGCAGGTAGAGGTTGAGCGGCACCATGCGGCGCTCGATGTAGCAGTGCTTGAGCACGACGTCGTCACCGCTCTCGTCGAGCAGGCTGGGGCAGAAGTGGCGCAGCTCCTTGAGCAGCTCCTCCTCGAAGCGCCGGCGCGGCAAGGCAACATTGCTGTACTCCAGCGTGTCGGCCATGCGGCCGACGCGGTCGTGCTGCTTGACGAGCAGGTACTTGCCCTGGATCTGTTCGCGCGTGGTGTCTTTCTGCGGCGGGTAGAAGTCCTTGATCAGCTTGAAGACGAAGGGAAACGAAGGCAGGTCGAACACCAGCATCACCATGCCCTTGATGCCGGGGGCGATGCGGAACTTGTCGCTGGAGTGGCGCAGGTGGTAGAGCAGGTCGCGGTAGAACAGGTTCTTGCCGTGCTTCTGCAAACCGATCGCGCTGTACAGCTCGGCGCGCGGTTTCCTGGGCATCAGCGAGCGCAGGAATTGCACGGTCGCCGACGGCACCTCGAAGTCGGCCATGAAGTAGGCGCGCGCGAAGCTGAACAGCATCAACAGGTCGTCCTCGCCGAACAGCGCGGCGTCGATGACCAGACCGCCCTTGGCGCCATGCAGGATGGGCAGGGCGAACGGTGTCTCGTGGAAGCCGTTGATGATCTTGCCGACGATATAGGCGCCCTTGTTGCGGAAGAACAGCGAGCTGAGCACCTGGACCTGGAAATTGGTCCGCCACTTGGCGCCGGCCATCTGCGCGTCGACGGCGGCCATCACGCAGCGCGTGTCGCGTTCCGGGTCCTCGAACGGCGTCTTCAGCTGGAAGTTGGTGACGATGCGCCGGAAGGTCTGGTCGAGCTTGCCCGGCTCCGGGTAGTAGGCGCGAAAGGTCGGCTTGGCGGCCGGCTCGTCGTTCTCGATGTACTCGGTGCTGACCGCAGGCCGCACGAACAGGAAGTCGTTGTGGAAGTAGCTGTGGTGCAGGATGCGCGTGCACACCGAGTTGAAGAAGGTCTCGGCCAGCTCCGGCTGCAGATGGTTGGTGAGCAGGCCGATGTAATGCAGCTTGATCTGCTGCCAGACCTCCATCGGCAGCTGGCTGGCCTCGTAGCCGAGCTCCAGCAGCTCGACGTTCTCGCTGACCCGCTGGTCGTAGAACTCGATGCGCTCGGCCTGCGCGCGCTGCTGACCATGCCAGTCGGCGTTCTCGAAACGCGTCTTGGCCTTCGCCGTCGTCTCGCGAAACAGCCGGTAATGGCGGTTGAAGCCGCCTAGCAGGGCCTGCGCGATCTCGTGCGCGCGGGGGTCATTCAGTTGGTGTGGGTACACGATCCGGCAAATAGCGCGTGGCGACGCCGGCCAGGCCCATGGCGTAGGCCGGCTGCACGTCCTCGGGCCGGGCGGCGGTGATGCGCAGGTCCTCGAGCAGGCCGTTGTGCAGTCCGTAGACCCAGCCGTGCACGGTGACCGACTGCCCGCGCGCCCAGGCATCCTTGACGATGGTGGTCAGACAGACGTTGCGCGCCTGCTCCAGCACATTGAGCTCGACCAGCGCGTTGAGGCGCTGCTGCTCGTCGGCGATGCAATTGAGCAGACCGGCGTGCACATCGCGCACGTCGACGACATGGCGCAGCCAGTTGTCGACCAGGCCGGCGCGCAGGCCGGTCAAGGCGGCGCGCACACCGCCGCAGTTCGAGTGGCCGACGACGACGATGTGCAGCACGCCGAGGGCGTCGACCGCGTACTGGATGACCGACAGCGCATTGAGATCGGTGTGCACCACCACATTGGCGACATTGCGGTGCACGAAGAGTTCACCCGGCAGCAGGCCGACCAGCTCATTGGCCGGCACGCGGCTGTCGGAGCAGCCTATCCACAGGTATTGCGGCGCCTGCTGCGCCAGCAGCTTGGTGAAGAAGCCCGGCTCGCGGGCTTCCATCTTGGCCGCCCAACGGCGGTTGTTGGCGAACAGTTCGTCAAGGCTTTCGGACATGGCGGCCAGTGTAGGCGGCCACCCCGCGAGGCTCAGGCGGCGCGGCGGCGCACCAGCAGCAGGCCCGTCAGGCCCAGGCTCATCATCAGCAGCGCCGACGGCTCGGGTACCGCCGTCACGCTACCGGGGAGAGCCTGCACCGTGATGTCTGCCAAGGCCGAGTCCAGAAAGATCGCATCGCTGAACAACAGAGCGCTGCTGCCGGCACCGAGCACGTCGAAGTACAGCACGGCCAAGCTGCCCGAACCACTGGCGCCGCTGACCGGGCCGAGCAGGGATTCGTAGACAAAGCTCAGGCTGCCGGCACCGTTGTCGACGACGCCGTCATCAAACACCGTGCTGCCGGCGCCCGACAGGAAACTGCCGGCGCTGACGCTGCTCAGTTGCAGCAGCGTGGCATCGAAGCTCAGCGAGAACTGGTAGGCAAACAGGTCGGCGATGTTGCTGATGTTGATCGTCACCGCCACGCTGCCGCCCGGCGCTGCCGGATTCGGACTGCTCGTGCTGCTGAGCACCGGGTCGGCCGCCCAGGCCGACGAGCTCAGCCATGCCGCACCGGCCAGGGCGCACAAGCCGCGCTTGAAGACTTTCCACATCGACATGAAGGCAACTCCTGATGGGCGGAGCCGGCTCGTGGCCGTTTCCGCGAATGCCGCGCAGCGTAGCCGTGCAAAAGCCGCGGAGCCGTGATGCAGCGCCGGTGATTACCCTTGACAACGAAGCCACCCCCCTTGTTCTTGGGGAGGGCCGCGGTTTGCGGCGCCAAACCCGCATTGACCCGAGTTGACGGCCATCGGCTCATGGCGGCCAATCGGTCGCCGCTGCGGCCCGCGCTGCCGCTTGCACCCATCCCACCGACTGCCGTGCGCCCCACAAGGGCTGCCGCCCTCCCAAGGACTCCCGATGAACCGCCGCCTCACTCCGTCAGCGCTGACCGCGCCTCGCCTGGGATTGATTTGCTTGGCGCTGAGCGCCGCCTTCGCGCTGTCACCCGCGCTGGCACAGACGCGCAGCGGCGGCGCCGTGCCCGCCTTCAGCAGCAGCCACCCGAGCAGCGCGGTCTGGCAGGAAGTGCGCGGCCAGCTGGCGCCCTTGTCGGCCCAGGGCCGTGCGCCGGCCATCCAGCCGCAGAACTTCCGCGCGCTGGCCCTGAACCGGCCGGCGCTGGAAGGCCTGCTGGCCGCGGCGCCGCGCGAGTTCACCGCCGCCGCGCGCCAGAACCCGCTGGTCATCGCCCTGCCCGACCCGGCCGGCGGCTTCCAGCGCTTCCACGTCGTCGACGCGCCGGTCATGGAAGACGGCCTGGCCGCCCGCCACCCCAACATCCGCACCTATGCCGGCCGCGGCGTCGACGACCCCAGCGCCAGCCTGCGCCTGAGCATGACGCCGCTGGGCCTGCAAGCCTCGGTGCGCAGCCAGGCGGGCGCCTGGTACATCGACACCCGCTACCACCTCGACGAAAGCCTTTACCAGAGCTACTGGCGACGCGACATGCCCTCCTCGCGAGCGCCGCTCAACGAGGGCCTGCTGCTGGTGCCCCAGGTTTCGCTGCAGCGCGGTCGCTACCACGCGGGCAACGAGGTGCAGATCGACGGCGTCGGCTTCGTGCCCAACGCGCAGGTGAAGATCGTCGTCAGCCAGAGCGGTTCGGCGGCCACGCGCACCCTGTACGCCACGGCCAGCGAGTTCGGCACCCTGTCGACCCGCTTCCCGGCCGACCCCTATCGCGGCACCGGCAGCTACGAGGTCCGGCTCAGCGACGGCCGCAGCCAGGCGACCAGCACCTACCAGGTGGTGGGCGACGCCGAGCCGCTGAACTTCGCCGTCGGCGAGAGCCTGCGCACCTATCGCCTGGCCCTGGTCACCGACCCGGCCTACGCGAACTTCTTTGGCGCGGCCAACGTGACTGCCGCCAAGGTCGCGCTGATGACGCGCGTCAACCAGATCTACGAGGACGACAGCGCGATCCGCATGCTGCTGGTCGCCAACAACGATGTGTTGAACCTCAACACCGCGACGCTGGCCACCGGTGCCAACGGCCCCTGTGGCGGTTCGGCCTGCTACACCTCGGCCCAGCTCAGCGGCTGCAGCAGCGGCGGCCTGACGCGCACCCGCCAGGTCATCGGCCTGCTGATCGGCGCGCAGAACTACGACGTCGGCCACCTGGCGCTGGGCGGCAGCGGCGGCGGCCTGGCCAGCCTGGGCGTCGTCGGCCTGAACGGCAAGGCGCAGGGCTGCACCGGCGTCAACCCGCCGGTCGGCGATGTGTTCGCGATCGACTACGTGGCCCACGAGCTGGGCCACCAGTTCGCCGGCAACCACACCTTCAACGGCACCACCGGCAACTGCTCGGGCGGCAACCGCAGCGCCACCACTTCGGTCGAGCCGGGCAGCGGCTCCTCGGTGATGGCCTATGCCGGCATCTGCAGCAGCGACAACCTGCAGTCCAACTCCGACCCCTATTGGTCGCAGCGCAGCTTCGATGAAGTGACCACCCATGTCAGCGCCGCCGAGACCAATCTCAACGAGGTTCAGCAAGCCGCACTGACCGGCTTCAACACCAATGGCCAGCAATTCCAGCTGCGCTGGGGCGGCAACGACTCGGCGGCCATCGTGCGCGGCACGAATTTCACGACCGCCGGCATCAAGGCCGCCATCGAGGCCATTGCCGGCTGGCCGGCCGGCGGCACGGTGACGATCAGCGCGCTGACCGACACCGGCTTCACCATCACCTTCGGCGGCACGCTGGCCAGCACCAATGTCGCCAACCTCGAGCTGCTCGGCTGCAGCGGCGGCTGCAGCGGCTATATCAACGACATCGCCCGTGGCGGGATCACGACGCGCCGCGGCACCGTCACGGCGACCGGCAACACCGCCCCGCAGGTGGTCGCGCCGGCCGGCTTCACGATCCCGGTGCGCACGCCCTTCGCGCTGACCGGCAGCGCCAGCGATGCCAACGGCGACACCCTGACCTATATGTGGGAGCAGAACGACCGCGGCGGCTCGACCGGCACCGCGCTGACCAACCAGGTGAAGACCAATGGGCCGCTGTTCCGCCAGTTCAGCAAGCGCGCGGTCTTCAATGCCGGCATCTACAACCCGCCGGGCCAGAACGTCGCCAGCACCGACCCGACCCGCGTCTTCCCCGACATGGACCAGGTGCTCAGTGGCAACACCAATGCCGAGACCGGCAGCTGCCCGGCCATCGTCTCGCCGCTCAGCGTCGACAACATCGAGTGCCTGTCGGAGTCGCTGCCGACCGCGGCCTATGTGGGCACGGCCGGCGTCAACGCCAGCCCGGCCCGCCTGAACATGCGACTGACGGTGCGCGACGGCCGTGGCGGCGTGAACTCGGCCAACACCGTGCTGACGCTGGCCCCCGAGGCCGGCCCCTTCCTGGTCAATGCGCCGCAGGGTGGCCAGAGCCTGGCCGGCGGGGCGGCGACCACGGTCAGCTGGGCGGTGGCCAACACCAACGTCGCGCCGGTTTCGGCGGCCAATGTGCGCATCCTGCTGTCGATCGACGGCGGCAGCAGCTGGCCCCATGTGCTGGCCGCCAGCACCGCGAACAACGGCAGCCGCAGCGTGACCCTGCCCAATGTCGCCACGGCGCAGGCGCGCATCAAGGTCGAGGCCCTGGGCAATGTCTTCTTCGCGGTGTCCAAGGGCAACTTCACCATCCAGCTCAGCGGTGACGTCGACGGCAACGGCGTCGTCAACTGCGCCGACGTCGCCATCGTGCGCGCCGCCATGGGTCGCTCGACCGGTCAGCCCGGCTTCGATGCCCGGGCCGATGTCAACGGCGACGGCGTCGTCAATGTGCGAGACCTGCCCTTCGTGACGCAGCGACTGCCGGCCGGCACCAGCTGCTGAATACAGCCCACCCCCTACCGGCTTCCGCCGGCCCCCTCAAGGGGGCGCCGCCAGTGGCCCGGCAAAGCCGGTTCCACGGCGGCCGCTGGGGGGCGGTCGCACAGACCCCAGCAGCAAGCGGCGTATGGGTGACGATCGATCACCTGCCGCCGCTTGATGGCGCTGCAGGGCTGTACCGACCCCAGGTGCAGGCCGGCTTTCTCAGCGACCCGCATCGAACGCTCGGGCAGCGAATACGCGAGGAGACTCGCCCCGCGCCAGTGCAAAGCTCATGCTGCCGGCGGCAGCTTGGCCCCCATCCAGCCCAGCGGGCCGAGCAGCAGCGAGCAGCCAAACACCCACCACAGCGTCCAGGTGCCGCCCTCGAACGCGAGCAAGCCAAGGCCACGCAGCACCAGCACGGCGATCGCCACCATGCCCAGCAGGGTGCAGAGCGCGCCGGTGGCGCGCGTCACCAAGCGGATCGGCGCGTCGCCGGCCGGCACGACAAAGAGGCCGTAGCCGAGCAGGGTCAGGCCCGGGTAGGCGACCCAGGCGGTCCAGCCTGGATCCATGCCGGCCACGCCGACGGCAGCCGCGGTCAGCACGGCCCCGCAGAGCAGGCCGAGCAGCAGCATCAGGCCACCGAAGGCGAGCAGCATCACATCGTCTCCGCGAACAGCTCGCGGCCGATCAGCATGCGGCGGATCTCGCTGGTGCCGGCGCCGATCTCGTAGAGCTTGGCGTCGCGC